>Ga0210408_10001769_pt1 | contig 21919 bp, 21 predicted proteins | sample IncBWH4MmetaG_FD_155471 | JGI IMG/M metagenome (GOLD analysis project Ga0210408, IMG submission 155471) | Forest soil microbial communities from Barre Woods Harvard Forest LTER site, Petersham, Massachusetts, United States - Inc-BW-H-4-M | ecosystem: Environmental > Terrestrial > Soil >...
GGTGGAGGATTTCGTGGTGGTGGCGGCGGCGGAGGACACCGGGGCGGCGGCGGCCGTGGTGGTGGGCGGCGGTCGGACATCAACCTCAAGCACGACGTGGTGCTCCTCGGTCGGCTCGACAACGGTCTTGGTTACTACCGCTTCGCATACAACGGCAGTGACAAGGCGTACGTTGGGGTGATCGCGCAAGAAGTGCAGGTCGTGAGACCCGACGCGGTCACTCGCGGTAGCGATGGCTATCTACGTGTCTACTATGAGCGGCTTGGCCTCAAATTCCGCACGTATGATAATTGGACCGCCTCCGGAGCCGCGCTGCCAAAGATCGCCGGCCCCGGGGCTTGAACCGAATCAGTCGATACCCGGAACGTCAGGCACCTCAAAACGACTGGATGTCCGCAACCGGTTTTAGGCATGCAAAAAAGCCCTTCCTAGTGTGTCGGTGAGAAAGCCCCAAGATTTTCGGCCGATCAAGTAATTGCGGCCAGCCCACCGTTCCGATTTGATCTCGCCCGCAAGCACGGGATATCCGAGGCGACGCTGTATAATTGGAAGGCCAAGTACGGCGGCATGGACGTCTCCGAGGCCAAGCGGCTGAAGGCGCTGGAGGACGAGAACGCGAAGTTGAAGAAGCTTCTGGCCGAGCAGATGCTCGATGCCGCAGCGCTCCGCGAGTTGCTGTCGCAAAAATGGTAGGGCCCGCCGCCAAGCGCGCCGCGGTGGCGCACCTGCAGGACAAGATGGGCCTGTCGGAACGGCGGGCCTGTTCGATCGTCAGATCGTCAGTGCGGACCGGACGACGATCCGGTACCGCTCCCGCCGGCCGCCGGACACGGAGCTTCGCGGCCGGCTGCGCTAGCTTGCCAATGATCGGCTGCGGTTCGGTTATCGCTGGCTGTTCATCCTGCTGCGGCGGGAGCGCGAGCTGTCGGGATCAACCGCATCCACCGGCTCTATCGGGAAGAAGGACTTGCCGTACGCAAGCGGAGGGCCCGTCGCAAGGCTGTCGCCACCCGCGCCCCGATCCTGGATCCTGGTGGAGGCGAGGCCTAACGCGCGCTGGTCACTCGACTTCGTCCATGACCAGTTCGCCAATGGACGGCGCTTCCGCATCCTCAACATCGTCGACGATGTCAAGGAATGCCTTGGCGCGATCCCGGCACCTCAATCGCAGGACGGCGCGTGGCGCAAGAACTGGCGGCAATCGTCGCGAGCCGTTGCAGACCGGGCTCGATTGTCTCCGCCCGATCCGTTCCTATGCCGAGCGCTACGCGCCCCGCCCCGTTGCTCCACCGAGCCACTATGGGCTCACATGCAACCGCGACTCTTCCCATTGCTGGGCGAAGCAAGGGGCTCAGACCATTATCGAATGGCGCCGATATGGACGCTCTTGCCAAGAACTGCCGCACCGGCGCCGAAATGATTCAGAAATTCTACGCGGCCAACATCAAAGATTCGCTGGACGCGTCCAGCATCATCGTGATGCGCCCAAGCGGACGTGAAAACTTTTGGGCAATCCGTCCGTTCGACATGCGTTCTGACCGGCATGAGGCGCCTGCCGTCTTGTCCAGCGCACCGCCTGCCGGTGCGCCCGCATGGCTTGGCCCATAGCGGCAATCGCGAACGCGATCTCTTAAGGCCAGACCACCATCTCATTCGCAGTCTGCTGCATGTGATCCTTTCGTATGAACCGCAGGCTATTAGAGGCAGAACCGACGAATCGCGGAGCCATTTCCACGAACTTCCTTTATATCGGCCAAACGAACAAGCGCCTGTCTTTCTACAAAGAAGCGCTCGCACTCTTCGAGTATCCTCACCCGGTCTGCTTCCATACAGCATTCTGAGGAGACAAGTGCTGTCTCGAAGGCCATCAAGTGGTGATGCGAATTGAAGAGGCGAGTCTTGAGCGCTTTTGCCTGCTCGTAGAGCCGGGCGGAGGGACCAGAAGATACTACATGCAGCCGGATCTCCTCAATCTCCAGCTCGGCGGTTGCCACGTAAGTGCATTCTCCCCGAGTGACATAGTTGTGATGCCTAAGCCCTTCTAAGGTGGCCGAGGCTTGCGGAACACTGCCCATAATCCGCTGAAGGGAGGCTCGCAGCACGAGAAATGGAATCAGGTCGTTTGAAACTCGCGGCTGAGAGTCCGTAAAATCATCCTCGTGATGCTTAATATTAGCTTCAATCAGCTCAATCGCCCTAGATAACCTGGCAGGTTCGATGCGGCAGGAAGTCGGCGTCGGGCATGGCGGACCTCAAAGCTCCGGCGTTTGATCCACAGAAGTTCGCGAAGTGGTGGATGATGCTCAGCTCGGGAACGACGCTCGCTTTCCAGCCCTTGGCCTCGATGTAGGCCACCTCGTCGTCGGTCATTCCGACGAGGGCTTTTGCTTTGGAATCAAAGATGGAATCAAACGGGCGGGCCGGAATGGAAAAATCCTTGTGTGGCAACGGATTATTGCAGGGTTCGATCCCTCCCGCCCCAGCCATCGATGTTTTGGAAATCGCACCTTGGTCCGGGGCTTCATTCCGAGCGAAAGGCCTTCAGCGCTCGCGAAAAGCGCGGGAAAAGCTGTCGGCCACTGGCCGCATCAGGTAGGTAAAGAACGTGCGCTGTCCAGTTTCGATGAATACGTCGGCAGGCATTCCCGGCGTTGGGCGAAAGTTCTCGACCTTGTCGCGCGTGTCTTTCTCGTTGAGACGCACCCGCACGACAAACGAGTTTCTCCTGACGGCGGCATCTTGTTCGCCGGTTCGGCGCATGCCTTGATCTGCGACGGTGTCCGCCGATACATACACAACCTTGCCCTCGATCATCGGCGTGAGGCGTTGATTCAGAGCCGTGAGCCGAACCAGGGCACTCTGCTCTTCCTTGACGTGGGTTATCTCATTTGGGTCTATTCGCGCTTCAATGACCAGTTCGTCGTTGATTGGAAGCAGCTCGAGAATGACGCCGCCGGGAGCTACAACACCACCGGTCGTGTACTGATTGAGTTTCACCACGATCCCCCGCACCGGTGCACGGACGTCGGTTCTTCGCACAACGTCCTGTGCCGCCAAGACCTGCTCGCGCAAATCATCCAGTTCCGCCTCGGTTCCCCGCAGATCCTCGCTGGCCTTTTCGACTGCCGCCAGTCGCAGTTGCGCAATCTGCTGTTCCGCTCGCGCAATTCGCTCCGTTGCGTCGCCGCTGCGGCCAAGCAGGTCGCCGAGTTCGCCCGCAAGGCTCATTTCGGCGCGTTGCAGCGCGAGAATCTCGGACTTCTTGATGAGCTGCTGGTCGATCAACGGGCTCTTATCCTGCAATTCCTCGCTGAACAACGCGAACCTGTCTCGATTGGCACGTATTTGTGTTTCATAGCCCCGTATGCTCTCCTTCAGACCGGCGATTTCCTTCCGCAAAACCTCCTCCTGATTGGCAAGGCTGCGTCGACGCGCCGTCAGTTCGTCTTGTTGCGCCTGAACGATGGCGCGTATCTCGGGATCGTTGGTCATCTCGTCGGCCCGCGCCGGGGGCAGCTGCATCTGCTCCGCTGAACTGATTTCGGCGTGAAGCCGCGCGGCTGTCGCCAAGAGCCTCGACCGCCGGGTCACCAGGCGACGGAGTTTGGATTGCGCAACCGTATCGTCCAACCGGACCAATGGCTGGTTGGCTTCGACGATATCGCCTTCCTTGACCAGGAGTTCTCGAATGATTCCGCCTTCCAGATGCTGCACCTGCTTATTCTGTCCGGTGGCGACGAACGAACCGGACGCCACGACAGCGCTGGCCAACGGAGCCGTTACGGCCCATGCGCCAAATCCAAAGGCCCAGATCAGTAATATTAGTGCGCCGATCGCAATCGGGCCCTGCGCGCTATGTTGCACGTCGCGATGCCATGCTTGAATAGCGGGACAGTCCTGGATCATTGCGCTGCTTCTTTCTTGCTGGCCGCACCCTCCACCTCTCGTGGCTGGTCCGAAGCCAGATGCCCCTCACGGCTTGGCGCAAGCTTGCGAGCGTTGGCAGGGCGCGCCAAACGGACGAGAATTTCTGCCGGCGGGCCGAATGCTTCCATGCGGCCATTCCGCAAGACCAGCAACTTGTCCATCACATTCAATACGGCGGGCCGTTGCGTGATGACGATGACGGTAACGCCCTTCTCCTTGGCTCGCAGCAGCGTATTGGTCAGCGCCTGCTCCCCGGCCGAATCCAGGTTGGAATTCGGCTCGTCCAAGACCACCAGGGCGGGATCCGCGAAGAAAGCGCGTGCCAGTGCAATTCTCTGCTTCTGCCCTCCCGACAGCGGAGCTCCACTGCGCTCCATGACCGTCTCGTAGCCGTTCGGCAGCTGGCAGATTATGTCATGGACCTCGGTGAATACAGCCGCCTGATAGGTTTTGGCGTCGGGAAGATCGCTGCGCATTCGGCAGATGTTGTCTTTGATCGTGCCGGGAAACAGCTCGACCTCTTGCGGCAGATAGCCGGTAAACTCCCCGAATTGACGTCGATCCCAATTGCGAAGTTCCGTGCCATCGAGCCTCACTTTGCCTGCAGTCGGATAGAGGCAGCCAACCAGAACACGGGCCAGCGTGGACTTTCCTGACCCTGAAGGACCGACAATGGCGAGCGATTGTCCCGGCTCCAGCTCGAAAGTTACGCCATTCAGCACAGCTTCCTTGGTTCCGGGTGGAAAATACAACAGTCGCTCGACCGACAGCCGGCCCGTCGGTTTGGGCAATAACAGATGCGCCCGTTCCTGTTTCAGACTGTCCACCGCCGTGCACACACGCGCATAGGCGGCGCGGGTCTGAACGAGGTTGCGCCAACCTTCGATCATGATCTCGAACGGCTGAAGGGCCCGGCCCGCGATGATCGAGGCGGCAATCATCATGCCGCCCGTGACTCTGCCGTGCAGCGCAAGATACGCGCCTGCTGCCAGCATGACGATTTGCGTGAAGAGACGCGCAAATTTCGATGCCCCGCTGATCCAGAAGCTCCGGTCCAGCGCGCCGCCGTGGAATATCAGCCCCCGGGCCTGGTCGTTGCCCCAGTGCAGAATGCTCTCGTTGAGCATTCCCATGGCGTTGATGACCTGGGAGTTGCGTGCCAGCGCCTCGGCTTGGGCGTCAGCCTTGGATGTATGCAGGTTGGCAGTTCCCAGGGGGCCGGAGGTCGCCTTCTGATTTGCAATCGCGATTGCGATAAGGACGAGGCCCGAGACCAGACTGATGAAGCCCAAAGCGGGATGAATCAGAAAAACCGCGCCGAAATAGATCGGCGCCAGCGGGACATCGAAGAGCAGCAACATCACGGGGCTGGCGATGAAGCTCTTGACGTGATGCAGGCTGCGAAGAGACTGCATGTTGGCGCTGTCGGCCACCTTTGCAGAGGTGACGATGCTCGCCAGGACCGGGCCGCCAAGTATCGTTTCAAAGCTGGTCGCCAACCGGCCAAGCACCTGCCGGCGAACGATGTCGAGCAATGAAAGGGCGCCGATGAAGCCGAGCGCAACAATCGTCAGCATCAGCAAGGTGTCCAGGCTGCGGCTGGTCAAGACGCGATCCGACAGCTGAAACAGGTACACGGGCATCGTCAGCATCATCAAATTGACAAACGTCGAAAACACCGCAACGGCGGTCAGCGTTGGTCGTGCCCGTGATCGCCACGTCGAGAGCGGGTCTGGCGGATTTCGAATGTCCGCGAGGTTGGTCGCTCGCGGATCTGATGCACTGGATTCGGCAGTTTGAACTGATTTGGAGGTATCTTCGCAGTTCGAGACGGACGATGCTCTGCCGTTCACGATACCACCTCGGTTTCGTAGGGTGGGTAGAGCCCTTCGCGAAACCCATCATTCCGCCACCGCGATGGGTTTCGTGACCAGTTCGGACATGCGTCCGATCTGGTCACTCTACCCATCCTACAAATGATGCGTTTCATGGAATCGATCATCGAGTGTCGTCGATATGTGGCTAAGCAGAACATCCGGATGCGACACCGTCGCAGCCACCGAGGTTGACGGTGGAGCATTGGCGACCGGAGCATCCACATGCGCAAGCGCGTCGAGGTTGCCTGACACGCTGGCCAGCGTCGACGCAAGGCTGCCGCTTCCGGGTGACGGTCCCGCCGATTGCAGGGCAACATGGTAGTCGGTATAGCTGTTGCCATGGAACAGCACATCGCCTTCAGGTAGCGCCCGCGCCGAAAAGTCGATTGAGCGCCCGGGTATCATGGCGGTGGCGTCCACAACGATGCCGACATGAGCCGAATCAGAAGTTGCGCCAACGACCGGCAAATCTGTCTTCGACTTGACGCCGAGTGACGTCGCCGCGAAGGCGTCAGGCGACATTCCAAGAGACGTGGCGCTGTTGCTGCCGAGAACGTCGCGAGCGAGATTGCCCACCAGCGCGGAGATCGGATCTCCACCGCCGATATCCGCGCTGGTGATGACGGTCGTCAGGGCACCGAGATGACCAGGAAGTACATGGCTGGTCCCGTCGCCGTCGATGAGGGATGTCAGCTCGCCGAGATGACCAACAACCGAATGACTGTGATCGTCGCCGCCAAACAAACGATCCAAAGGATTCGACGTCTCGAGATTCAGCATCGGCAGGCCGTCCGCAACGAGGTTCACGACGCCGGAGACGGGATTTGTAACGGAACTCACAACCGCTGAGGCTATATTCGGCATGGCGAACGAAAGATTCAGGTCCAGCACTGCGGTGAGATCGGTTGCGATGAATTCGCCGCTTGAGTTCAGATCCAGATCGAAGCCGAGGTAGTCCTTGAGATCCAGCGACGAGCCCAGCCCGACCGCTGCCAGGATATCCGCGAGGCTGCTCGTCAGCGTCGAAACGACGTCGGATGTTGCAAGCGCGAGATTTGACTCTCCGACCGATACGTCGACATGGACGCCACCGTTCGTCAGTTCTCCGATGACGATCGGTGCGGGTATCTCGGGGCTGCCGGAAGATTTTCCAGATGCGTCGCTCGAGAGCCCGGCGGTCGCAACGTCGCTGTCCGACGCAGCATTGGCATGATCTGAGCTGGCAGCATCAAGGCCACCTCCGTCCTCGCCGTCTGCAGGTGGAGATGCGGTCGCGACGATATCGTGAGCGACGGCCGGTCCGACATGGTCCTCATGCGGTAGACCATCCCCCCGATGCAACGCCTTCGGCGCAGCGCCGATGAGGTGCGACGATGCGTCGGTTTGATCGTCTCGACCATCACCCGCGATCCCCGTTGCGGCTCGATCATGGTCGGATGCCGCGTCCACGTGCCACTTCTGGTGATCGGCCGCGCGGTCGTCCTGATCTTCACTGGTCCCGGCATGGCCGTTTCCAATAAAAAGGAAAGATCCCGCTGCAACAATCGGCGCAATAATGAATTGCCAAGTCAGGAAGCTCCAGAGGCCCCTTTGCCGTTGGGGTATTCGAGGTGATGCTCGCGACTCCGCAAGCTCAGTAAGGTCTTCCTTCAGGTCTTCATTGGATATTGGCTGTCGGACTTGAAGCGCCCGCGCTCTTTTTTGTTTGATCCCCATTGGTTTGATTCCCCCCCTCGTCGACACCACAAGACTAAAAAAACACACGCCTTGCAACGATTCTCGCAAACGTGTGAACGCGCGGAAAGTTCGACGAAAAATCAAAAATGCATCGCCGGATACAACCTTAAGTAAATTCAAGGAGTTGCCTGGAGCCGATCGTCATCTTAGTTTTGACGGTTGTGCTTTGTGTGCAACGGACCAGACGAGCAGACGCTCATATGCACGATAGGCGACAGACGTCACTGGTAAAAAATGCATCGTTATCAAGAGTCGACTGGGAACCAAAAGACGCCGCTGAAGTTCGAGAACCAAAATAGCGGAATGTCGTGGTGCGGTATTTTCGTATTCGTCATCCGGCGTGTGGCTGATGTTTGAAGCCCTTCAAGCCCAACTCGTCAGCAATTGCGCGTTGGTCGCCGAGCGCGCGGAAGGGGTCGCCTTTTTCGTCGCAGCGAGGCATTTGTACGGCCTCACGAGCCTGAACTACGTCTGCGTCAATATTTCAGTCGCCGACCGTTCGAGATACTTCGTTCATTGCGTCTATTCCGACACGCGCGTGAGGCAGTTCACCAGTAAGGAAGCGCTCCGTTTCGAACTTCAAAACGGAAATAACGTCGACTTGAGTGGCGGCGCGGAGGGTGCGTCCGTTCAAATCACTCTGCCGCTCAACAGGCGACGAGGAGAGACGGCCTTTTTTGGGATTACGTCGGCAATCCAGGCCGAGCATGCTGAAACGACATTGCGAGAGTGCCGCATTCTGGCCAACTATTTTCATGGGCACATGCTGAGGATGCACGGTTACGACGCTGAACAGGAGATCCTGGTGTCGGCCCGAGAACTTGATTGCTTGAAATGGACGGCCGCGGGAAAAACCGCGCTGGAAGCCAGCATTATCTTGGGAATCAGCGAGCGAACAGTCAGGTTTCATTTGAACGCCGCGCGAGAGAAGCTCGGTTGTGTAACGACGACGCAGGCGGTCGCGAAGGCGATCGTACATCAACTGATTGATATTTAGAGCGACCTTGACGCGCGCAACGCGCCGGTCAGGAATTGTGACCGTCAAAGTCGAGAACGGGAAGATCGAAGAGATCGGTCGCGGTCGTCAGCTGATGGAGCGCGTGATCGAGGTTGGCGGGAGCCTCGGAAAAGACCGAAGCATCCAGGACGAGGTGGCTATCCGCAGGCAGGTGCATCTCGGCAGAATCTCCTGCTTCAGCATTATTTGGCAAGGTATCACCCAGGATCCAGGCGGCTTGATGTCCCAAAGTGGTACTTTCCGCACCTGAAGACGCGGCCTGAGTGTCATCATGCTGAGTGTCATCATGCTGAGTGTCATCATGACCAGTTGGTGCGGGGACTTGATTGGTGTCTGCCATATCGGTGTCTGCCATATCGGCGTCTGCCAGGGGCTTCCCGACACATTTATTGCAAGTTTATTGCCATGCCGGAATCGGAAATTTTCCCGATTGATCCCCCTAATCCCCCAATCTTGCGCTTCGTTCCAGCCCAGATCAAGATGGGTTGTCGTCGGATCCGACCGGCTCGACGCGACCAGGCCGACGCAAATGTCACCCCGTAAGTCCCTGGATATTCTCGCGCCATCGAAACGGCTTCAGAGTTCGCCGGCTGGTTCACAATGATCGAACGCCGGGAAACCTTGAAGCTTTTCGATGTGCGCTCTCACGATCGAGGGCAGTGGAGAAGGAAGGCGATCCTGGACATCATGATGGAGACAGGTCGCAAGGCTGCGGGACAAGGCCGTGGGATATGCTATCGCGCCTGCGGATGGCGTTGCCACCGCGACTTGAAGGACTGCTGCAGGCTCTTGACGATCAAGAGAGGGGCCATTTTCGCGGGTCGAGCGCAGGTGAGTGGAGCGATTAAGCGCGGCATCGCCGCCGTGCGGTCAGGCGCAGCCTGCATCGTCCGGGATTCCGAGGTCGACGGAGAAACAGCGAAATACACGAACTCGCCTGCGACTGTCGGCGGCAAAGGAGTATGGCATTCGATGCAGAGCGGCGCGGTAGGCGGCGGCTCGTTCTGCAGCAGCGCAACATGGCGCGTACCGCAATTGGGGTTCTGGCATTGGATTAAGGTCTTGCGCACGGTCGTCCTCCCCCGGTCCTCTGCACATGCGTTGCGACGTGGGCTGTCATTGCTCTGTCAACCGGTGTGGGGAGCTTGCGGTTTCAGCGACAAGGATAAGACTGTCGTTTGCGCCAGTATCGAATCTGGCAATGGTCTCGGTTGATTCGGAATGCACCTGCCACTCGCGCGGTTCATTGCGCAGGCCAGACGGCGGAAGCGGCAGGCGGGATTGGCGCACTCGTAGTTTTCCGGGCAGAAGCCACCAGCCTTGGGTGCTACAAGGCAAGACCGACAAGTTGCAGAGAGTTGTCCCCGCCCGTTGCATCCCCTCGGTCGGGGTTTTTCTTTTGCGGGCTTCGGTCCCGTGCTCAAATCTTGGGTCTGGATGCGACCGGCTGCAGCCTGACCGCTTGCCAGTTGAAGAGGTCATAAAAGCCGGTCCATTTGTGGACGGGCGTCCGGCAGTCCACACATTCAAAGCTGCCGGAGAGTTGTTCCGGTCGCTGCTGTTCCGTCGCCCGATAGGGCACATGGCAAGAAGGGCAGACGAAATAGACGATGACTCGGGGGCCGCTCATAACCCCACTCCGGATTTGCGGCCGGAGCTTCATGGCTCCGGCCTCCACGCGCCCATTTCAGGGCGCCGAACTCGTGTTGCTCGCAAATCGCTGATAGCACCATCTTACCCAAGGTTCCGCTGACGGATTCGCCAGTTGCGCGACCTCGGACCGCTTCCCAGAGCTGGCTGTGCGTGTTCTCCCCTGAACCCTGGCAAATCATCCGCCACGTCGCGAATTCCGCGCTGTTGCCGAGGCGCGCAAGCAGCTGCAATACACTATGGGTGTCCACCAGGATGCGGCTCGACTTCCCGACCATGAGGTCCACCACGCTATCCGTGGAATCTCGCGCGCGAATGCGACTCACGTCCCAAGACCATCACCCGTCGCCATGATTGAAAGTGAGTAGGCCTTCTTCCGCGAGTGCGGACCTGAACTGGATAGCGAAAAATGGATTGCCCGCCGTCTTGTGGTGGATCAGTTGCGGGAGGGGGATGCTGCGCTCCAGTTCGCAATGAAGAGAATCCGCAAATCAACTGTCCCAGGTCTTCACCGGTGAGGGGCGCAACGACAATGTCCTGCGCGACCGTTCCAGCCTGACGGATCGCTTCCAGCTTGCGCATCAACGGGTGGGTGGAAATCAACCTCGTTACACTGCAGGCGCCGATCATCATCGGGTGTTGCAGATCTGCTTGGGTCAACAGATACTCGAGCAAATCAAGGATCGCCGCGTCGAGCCATTGCAAATCGTCGAGGAAGGCCGAATGCGAGCTGAGTTGCACGCTTCGCACACCCGTTTTATACGCTGGAAGAACCTGAATATTATCAGCTTGCAGACATCTTTGTCGGCGCACTACGACGTCGGGGACTGCAGCGCGCATTTCCAGACGGCCGCATTTCGTACCCTGGCATCGGTATCATCTCAGGTTCGGAGGCGAGTGTTCGTCACACGATCACGGCCGTCATAGATGGAACGCCGGCTCAGCAGGCCGGCCTCCGTCCGGGTGATGAAGTCGTTGCAGCGGACGGCACGGCATTTGGGCCGATCGGGTCATTTCGTGGCAAGGTGGGCAAGACGGTTGTGCTGGGGGTCCATCTTGGCGGCTCGGACCTGCAAATCCCGGTTGTACCGTTCGGCCTCGAGCCCACGAAGATGCTCCTTCGTGGGCTGGAGTCCAGTGCCCGGATCATTGAGTCCGGCGGACGACGCATCGGCTATGTGCATGTTTGGTGTTATGCCGGCTACACCTACCAACACGCTCTTGAAGTTCTGCTATCTCAAGGGGTGTTAAAGGACGCGGACGCGCTGATCTGGGATTTGCGGGATGGGTGGGGCGGCGCGCAACCCGAATATCTCGATCTGTTCAATGCCCGAGCGCTAACAATGCAGGTCACTGACCGCAACAGCGAATTCGTGAATGTGAAGTGGCGCGCGCCCGTTGCGATGAGTGATTCCTTGCGTGTCAGAGCTTCTCGCTCAATGCTGGCTTTGAACCAGTGCCCCGATAGCGGCCTCGTCGAGGCGCGCAGGAGCGCGTGTCGAGGTGCAGAGTGCCGGCGGGGAGTAGATCAACGGCATGCCGCCTGCGGCAAGCAGCGCAGACAGCATGGCGCGGTCATCGAGCTTACCGTGCTGGTGCTCGATCATGGTGCCGAGCGAAAGACAAACCGAGACCATGGCTGCAATGAAAAGAACCCTGACCTCGACCGGACAAGACTGCAAGAAGCCCAGGCAGTTACCGAGTGAGAATGCCAGTAGCGATTTGGCAGGATGATCAGTCAGCGTTGTCATCTCACAGGCCTCAAAAGATAGCGGATGTCATCGGAGATAATCCGGCAAGGCAAAGCCGTCATAGAACCGGTCAGAAAGAATCGCGTTCTTGAACGTCGGCGACTTGTAGGCGGACATCATGTCCTGCGCCCACGGGCTGTCGGCATTGCCGCGCTTGACCGCCACGACATTGATGTAAGGCGTCGTCATCTTCTCCAGCGCAAAAGCGTCGGTCAGCTTGAGGCCGCTCGGCCTTGGCGGGTTGCTGGGCCCATGCGGTGCCGACGATCAGCCGGCATCGCTTCAAAGGTACTTTGGGCCCGAAAGATGTCTTAGATGATCAAGATAACCAATTGAAAATACAGGAAATGATGCGCCCTCCGAGCGAGCCGTAGCCAAAATAAGCTATTGATACGAAATCTGTTTTCGCGATCTCTGTCCCTGTATCGCTTCCCGCAGCGAAGGCCCTTCGAGCCGGCAGCTCGCTGCCGCATTTTGCGTGCTGCATTCGACCGATTTCACAACGACGTGTCCTCCGAGCGCGGCCCCCGTGCCCGATAGAATGAAAGCGGACCAAAACAATATCGAGCGCGGCATGCACGTGCATAAATAGAGCCCGATGGTCGCTGCGATGCCGAGCGCGATCACGGCGATCGCCAAGCGCTCCGACGGACCGCCAGGATCGATGATCCAGTCCGCGCAACCGCTGGCGACGGTTTGGGCAAGCATTGCCGTGGCCCAGAAGAAGCCGCGGACATTGGAGCCGTCCGTCGGACCCGGCAGGTTTCCCGTGAGGCGATAGCAGATCACGAATGAGAAGATGAGCAAAATGGCGACGAGCAGAATCGCTCCGATGTCGCCGACTCCCATCGCGGTGTCGGTTGCCTCTGCCAGCACCGCACCTAATAGACTCAGCAAAAATGCGGCGGACCAAAAGATCATCCGCGGACGCCGCCGGGTCGCCCCCTGCAATATCGATATCGCAAGGAAGCTCATCATAAGCGCGACGATCACTCTTCCTGTGCGGTGAAGGTAGATATGATTGAGTGCAAGGCCCGCGATCTCGCCAGCCATGGCCGCGAGTAGCCAGTTAGTCCAAAACGCGGCCGAGAACTCCGGAACGATGCTCGTGCGGACGGCCGGCGTGCCATTTCGAGACCTCGTGCCATCCTCTGTCTCGGTGTTCATCCTGCAAGCTCCGGTTTGACAGCGGGAAGGGGCGAGCGATGCCTCGTGCGTTGACGTGCGAACCAGTCGCTGACGTTCTGGAGGTAGATGTAGACCACTGGCGTCGTGAACAGCGTCAATAGCTGCGAAACGATCAGGCCGCCGACGATCGCGAACCCGAGCGGTTGCCTCAATTCCGATCCGGTCCCGGTGCCGATCATCAGCGGGACTCCTCCGAGCATCGCGCACATGGTCGTCATCAGGATCGGACGGAATCTGGTTTTGCAAGCCTCCAACACGGACTGCTCGGCCGAAAGGCCTCTGTGACGTTCGGCCTCGAGCGCGAAATCGATCAGCATGATGCCGTTCTTTTGCACAAGGCCGATCAGGAGAATGATCCCGATCAGCCCGATGACGTCGAGGCCAAAGCCGAAAGTCCAGAGCGCCATGAGCGCACCGAGGCCGGCGGACGGCAGCGTCGACAAGATCGTGACCGGATGGATCGTGCTTTCATAGAGCATGCCAAGGATCAGATAGACCGCGACAATCGCGGCCAGGATCAGGACCGGCGTGGAGGCCAGCGCAGACTGGAAAGCCTGTGCGTTGCCCTGGAAGCTCGTCGCGATGGTCGAAGGCATATGCAGCGCGGCCGTCTCCTGCTGCACGGCGGCGACCGCCGTGCCGACAGCCATGCCGGGCGCCAGGTTGAAGCTCAGCGTGACCGACGGAAACTGGTTCTGATGGTTCACTGCCAGCGCCGCCGAGCCATATTCGATGGTCGTGAACTGACTGAGCGGCACCTCCGATCCGCTCGATGAGCGAACATAGATGCGGTTCAGCGCGTAGGGGCCGGACTGGAACGACGGATCGACCTCGAGGATCACGTAGTAGGTGTTCAGCGTGGTGAAGAGCTGGGCGACGTGACGCTGGCCGAACGCGTCGTACAGCGTGTTGTCTACCGCCGCCGGGTCGATGCCAAGGCGGGAGGCGGCATCGCGGTCGATCTTGAGCTTGAGCTGACGCGAGGCATTGGCCTGGTCGCTGGCGACGTCGGCGAGCTCCGGCCGCTGCTTTAACCTCTCGAACAGCTTGCTGGCCAAGCTGTTCAGCTCGTCCTGGTTCACATCCGTGAGCGTGAACTGGTATTGGGTCTTGGACAGGCGACTGGCAAGATTGATGTCCTGCGTCGCCTGCATGAACACCGCGATCCCCTGGAGCCTGGCGAGTTTGGCATCGAGCTGCCGGATCACCTCGTCAGCGCTGAACTGACGCTCGTTCCGCGGCTTCAACAGCACGAACAGGCGGCCGTTGTTCTCGGTCACGGTAGGACCGCCCGGGCCGATATAACCCGTGGCGTTGGCGACCGAAGGGTCCTTCGCAATCACGTCGATCACGCTCCGCTGCAGCTCCGCCATCTCTGTCGGCGAGACGTCGGCCGAGGCTTCCGTGATGCCGGTGATCATGCCGGTGTCCTGCTGGGGAAAGAACCCCTTCGGAATGCCCGCGAACAGCACGCCGGTCGCCACGATGCTCGCGAGCATGACCGTCAGCGTCACGCGCTTGAATCGCAGCGCGACGGACAGGAGAGCCTCGTAACCGCGTTGGATTGAGACGAAGCCAAGCTCCAGCGTCCTCGAAACGACGCCCGTGCCCGCGCCATGGTCCGAAAGCAGGTAGGCGCACATCATGGGCGTCAGCGTCACCGACACGATGACGGAGACGGCGATCGCAACGCACACGGTGACCGCGAACTCCTGGAACATCCGTCCGATCACACCGCCCATCAAGAGCAGGGGAATGAACACCGCTACCAGCGACACCGAAATCGATATGATGGTGAAAGCGATCTCGCCGGCGCCCTTCAGCGCGGCCTGCAGCGGCGACAGTCCCTCTTCGATATGCCGCGAGATGTTCTCGATCATGACGATGGCATCGTCGACGACGAAGCCGACCGCGATCGAAAGACCCATCAGCGACAAATTGTCCAGGCTGTAGTTCAAAAGGTACATCACGCCGAACGTGCCGATCAGCGAGATCGGCACCGAAATCGCGGGAATGATGGTCGCCCAGAAATTGCGGAGGAACAGGAAGATGACGCCGACCACGAGTGCGATGGTCAAGAGCAGCGTGAACTGCACGTCAGCAACACTGGCGCGGATCGTCTGCGTCCGGTCCGATGCGATCGTGACCTTGATATCCGAGGGCAGGCCCGCGACTAGCTGCGGCAGCAGCTTCTTGATGCCGTCCACCGTGCTGATCACGTTGGCGCCCGGTTGGCGCTGAATGGCAAGGACCACCGACGGCTTGTCATTGTACCAGCCGTGCAGCGTCACGTCCTCCGCTGCGACTTCGGCATGGCCGATGTCACGCAGCCGCACCGGCGCGCCGTTCCGATAGGCGATGATCAGGTCGTCATAGGCCTTCGCGGTGAGCACCTGGTCATTGGTCGCGAGCGTGTAGGCCTGTTCATCGCCATAGAGCACGCCCTTGGGCTGGTTGACGGTAACGTTGCCGAGTGTTGCGCGCAATTGCTCGAGATCGATGCCGGAGGCGGCAAGCTTTGCCGGATTGACCTGGACGCGGATCGAAGGTTTTTGCATGCCGCCGATCGTGACCAATGACACGCCCGGCACCTGCGACAGTTTTTGCGCCAGGATGCTGTCGGCATAGTCGTCGACCTTGGTGAGCGGCTCGGTGTCCGACGTCAGTGCGATCAGGAGCACCGGCACGTCGGCCGGATTGACCTTCCTGAAGATCGGCGGCGACGGCATGGTTTTCGGCAACTGTCCGGCCGCCGCGTTGATCGCGGCCTGCACATCCTGCGCGGCAGCGTCGGTACTACGGCTCAGCGCGAATTGCAGGGTGATCTCGGTGTTACCGAAGCCGCTCGACGAGGTCATGGCGGTCAGGCCCGCGATCTGCCCGAACTGCCGCTCCAATGGCGTGGCGACCGACGAGCCCATGGTTTGCGGATCGGCGCCGGGCAGTTGCGCGGTGACCTGGATCGTCGGCGTGTCCGCCGTCGGCAGCGCCGAAACCGGCAACCGGAAGAAGGCAACCAGGCCGATCAGCGTGATGCCGATCGCGAGGAAGGCCGTGGCGATGGGTTTGCGAATGAAGCCTTGGGAGATGCTCATGGCAGCATACCTGCGCTTGCGGTGGTGGCGTTCTGGACGATGTCCTTGCGATCGTCGGGCACGATCTCGACCGATGTGCCCGGCGTCAGCCGGTATTGGCCGGCAGCGACGACCGTCTCGTCTCCGGTGAGGCCCTGGTCGATCAGCACTTTGCCTTGGCGCGACTGGCCAGCCTTAACGTCGCGCGCGCTCACGACATGGTTCGCGCCGACGACGTAGACGAAGGTGCCGTTTGGTCCCTGCTGAACAGCGGTCAGTGGCACAGTCACGGCGTCATGGCGGATCGCGATGGTGAGATGGATGTTGACGAACGATCCCGGCCAGAGGTTCTTCTTTTCATTTGGAAAGGACGCCTTGAGCTGCACAGTGCCGGTGGATGCGTCCACCTGGTTGTCGATCAGCATCAGGCTGCCATGGTCGAGCTTGTGCGTGTTGGCCCCGTCATAGGCGTCGACCGACGCCTCGCCGGATGCGATTGCTTTCTGCACGTTGGGAATGTCGGTCGAGGGCAGGGTGAAGATGACCGAGATCGGCTCAAGTTGCGTGAGGATCACAAGACCGGTCGCGTCGGTTGGATGCACGATGTTGCCGGGATCGATGTGACGGATGCCGGTGATCCCGTCGAAGGGCGCGGTGATCGTGGTGTAGCTCAACTGGGTTTGCGCAGCCTCCAGCGCCGCCTTGTCGAGCGCGACCGTGCCTTGGCCCTGCGCCACCTGGGAATCCTGGGTATCGAGCAGCTGCTGGGTGGCAAATCCGCGCGCGGCAAGCGGCTGCGTCCGCGCGAGGTTGACTTGCGCGTTCTTCAAGCTCGCCTGATCACGGGCGAGGGCGGCCTCCGCCTGGTCGACCTGCGCCTCGAACACGCGCGGATCGATTTTTGCCAGCACATCGCCGCGTTTCACCTCCTGCCCCTCGACGAAATCGACGCTGTCGAGCGCCCCCTGGACCTGGGTGTGGATGGTCGCGGTGTTGACGGGCGTCACGGTGCCGAGTCCTTCAAGCACGATGGGCACGTCGCCCTTGTGCGCATGCGCAGCCGTCACCGGAACGGGCGGCGCGGCCTTGGGCTCGGCCGCATGGCTTGGCGCGGGGCCGTGCAGGACATACGCACCGGTTCCGGCTCCGATCAGGAGAACCGTGCCGGCGAGGAGAAGAATCTTTCTGGACAGCATCGCTTCACACTCCATGATGACGGCTTCGGCGGCTGGCATTTGCGACCAGCTCCAGGACGAAGGTTTCGGCTGCGCTCGCCGCGGCTCGTGCGTCGTTCGCTGCGGCCGACTCGAACCCGATGATCCGCGCGTCGATATCGGTGGCGTGAAGCGCGGTGATGAGATCGGCCGGAGTGTCCTCGCGATCCTCACGCCGCACGACGAGCCGGATAGCAGCGGCGGCGGGGACGAAGCGAAACGACAGCGCCGCGCAGGGAACGGCAATCGCAAGGGGCCGGCACAATCGATGGGCGCCCCGCAGCACAAGCTCGAGCGCGGCGCGGGCCGCCTTACCCTCTGCAAGCAGGATCAGCCGGTGCGCCTCGACGTCTTGCCGCGCCAGCTCAGCGGCAACGCCGTGCAAAATTTCATCGGGACCGGCACCGCGGACGGAAGCGGTGGACCACAAAGCGAGCGGCGTCAGCCGGCGCCAGCGGCGTAGCTCCTCAGGCGTCGCAACCAGCGGGGCGTCCGGCCCGGCAATGACTGCGACGATGACCTTTGCGGCGGTGCGCGTCGGCCGCGCGGCGATCCCATATGGCGAGCGTATTGACATGGCCTTGAAGTTGGACGCGGCAGGTCTATTATTCAAATGAATTGACATAATTCGCCAATTCACGCTGTGCATCGAAGCCCATGAGACTCCGCAACCTCGATCTCAATCTGCTCCTGGTGTTCGACGCGGTGCTGCGCGAGCGCAGCGTGGTGCGCGCCGCAGACAGCCTCGCCATAAGCCAGCCGGCCGTCAGTCATGCGCTCAACCGGCTGCGCCATGCGTTGAAGGACAAGCTGTTCATCCGCACGCCCGTGGGAATGAGCCCGACCCCGAGAGCCGAGCAGCTCGCGCTTCCCGTTCGCAAGGCACTCAACGAACTGCAGCTCGCGGTCGAGGGGGACACCTTCGATCCCTCGACTGCGGACCGGCGCTTCACGATCGCAGTGAACAATTATGCAGCCGTGGTCGCGGTGGGTCCGATCCTGGCCGCGGTGCGCGCACAGGCGCCGGCTGTGCGACTGTCACTCGTGCCCAGCGGGACCCTGAATCTCACGGATCGATTGGACCGCGGCGAGCTCGATCTTGCGTTGTCGGGGCAGGCCATCGACGGAGAGCGATTCGCCTCGCAGCAACTCATCGAGGATCGCTTCGTGGCGGTGCTCCGGAGCGGCCATCCCGCGCTACGAAAAAGGTTGACGGCGGCGTCGCTTGCCGAACTGTCGCATCTAAGGATCAGCTCGAGCGGGGAGAATTTGGAATTTGTGGATGCCTTCTTGAGGGCACGGAAGAGTGCCCGCTTTGTCGCCTCCGACGTGCCCTATCTCTCCGCAGGGGCGGTTCTGGTGCAATCGAACCTGGTCGCCATCCTCGGACGCAAGCTCGCGATGGAATTCCGCCGCGCCTATCCGATCGAGATCAGAGAGCTGCCCTTCGAAGCTCCGGTTCTGCACAGCGTGATGAGCTGGCATCGGCGCTTTGACGATATGCCCGCCCACCGATGGTTGCGTAGCACAATCATCGGAACCGCCACCACCTTATGAGCGACGGAAGCATATGGCGGGAGTCAGGCCCGATTTGGTGCCGGTTTGGGTCATCCACCTTGAAAGGCTCTCATGGGCCTGAAATGCACCTGATCCTTTCGCCCATATCGGTAAGCTATTGAAACCGCAGCAAACCCGCCCGCCCTTCGAGCGCACCATAAACCCACCTTTGGAGTTGAAATCGCTCACGCTAGCCATAAGTTCAGAACTCCGGACATAGCCCCCTTCTAAGCCCGGAATTGCGGGCACTTCCGCGACAGGTGATTCGGACCTAAGGCTGGCCGGCTTTTTTGACGCGACAGGGTGGAAGCAACTGAAAGATTGTGGCTTTTGGGTCAGACTTGCGGATGCAGGTTTGTCCGCTATAGCTCGCGCCCTATGAGCGCTCAACAAACCTTGCCGCTGCCCTCACCGCCACCGTCGAATACTGTGGTCATCAATGCGCGCTGCAGCTTGCGGATGGAAGCTGATCAACGCGCGATCGTCGTTGCCGGGCTGCCGGTGCATCACTATCGCGCTGAGGACACCGCCGCTGAAGCGTATGCGATGGTGTTCCTTGTGGAGTCAGGCTTTGCCCTGCAAACGGACGTTGCGCGTGCGTTTGGCTGTTCGGTGCGTACGGTACGGCGCAACCAACGGCGCTATGCCCAAGGCGGGATGGCGGCGCTCGGTCACGAAACGGGCTGGCGTCGCGGTCGCCGACGCATCTCGGCGAAACGTCTGCGCCGCATTGAGCAGATGAAGAGCCAGGGGATGAGCAACCGGGCGATCGCGCACAAGCTCGGCGTCACCGAGAAAGCCATTCGCAAACTGGTCGGACCTACCAGGGGCGCGGCAAGTAGGCAGCTTGCACTGCCTCAGATTCCGTCACCGAAGAAAAAGTCGGCGGCGACTGCGCCACCGGCATCGTCGACTGGGGACGATGACGATGATGATGATGATGATGATGACGACCCAGGGGGAAAGCGCAGTCCGAGCGCCGCGTCGCCGCCGGCGGCGACAACCGATGATGAGCCAGTGCCCAAGAGCCTCGATCGTGACGCGAGCAACCGAACCCTCGATCGGCAGCTCGCCTATCTCGGGCTGCTGAAGGATGCCGCACCGCTGTTTCGTGATGGATCCTCGATTCCGGGAGCCGGCGTCCTGTTGGCTCTGCCGTGCTTGGTCGAGAGCGGGCTGTTCCAGATCAGTCGCAAGCTGTACGGTGAGATCGGCCCGGCTTTCTATGGTCTGCGCACGACGTTGCTGACGCTCCTGCTTATGGCTCTGCTACGGATTAAGCGGCCCGAACACCTCAAGGAGAAAGATCCAGCTGCGTTCGGCAGGCTGCTTGGGCTCGACCGCGCGCCGGAAGTGAAAACGCTGCGGCGCCGGCTCACGTGCCTGGCCGCGCGCCACTGCGCCGAGCAACTCGGCTCAGAGCTTGCGCGCGTGCGCGTCGATCGGCGCGGACATCTCATGGGCTTTTTGTACGTCGACGGTCACGTGCGCGCCTATCATGGCCAACGCCCCATCTCATCAAATGCTTACGTGGCGCGACGACATCTGGCCATGCCTGCCAGCACCGACTACTGGATCAACGACAGCTCCGGCGACCCATTGCTGGTGATTACTGGAGAGGTCGATGCTGCTTTGACGAAAGCTATGCCCGGTCTGCTTCGCGAGGTGCGGGAGGTGGTTGGCGAGCGAAAGGTCACCAATTGTCTTCGATCGCGGCGGCTGGAGCCCGAAATTGTTCGCCACGATGATCCAGGACGGCTTCGACGTGCTGACCTATCGCAAGGGCCGGTGCCGTCACATCAATGAGCGGCGCTTCGTCCGTCGTCGCGCCTTGCTCGACGGATGCTCGGTTGACTATCTTCTGCACGATGAGCCCGTGCGCTTGCTCATCGGCAAGCTGCGCTTGCGGCAAGTCACGCGCTTGTGCGACAGCGGCCATCAGACGACGGTGATCACGAGCCGATGGGACCTGCGTGACATCGAGGTCGCCTATCGCATGTTCGAGCGCTGGCGACAGGAGAACTTCTTCAAGTACATGCGAGAAGAGTTCCTGCTCGATGCGCTCGTCGACTACCAGATCGAACCGGAGGACCCGACCCGCACCATCCGCAATCCAGAACGCCGTGCTTTGGACAAGGAGATCCGCGCGGCCCGCGCTGATGTCGCTAGGCTCGAATGCGAATTGGGGGCCGCCGCCGCCAACAATGCCGAACAGCGGCGGCCAACCATGCGCGGCTTCAAGATTGCCAATGCCAGGCTTGGCAAGCAACTGCGCAAAGCGCGGACCCACCTAACGCGGCTGCTCAAGAAGCGCTGCGACATTCCCAAGCGCATCGAAGTCCGAGAGCTCAGCGAGCAAGCTATGGTCAAGCTCGCCACGGAACGCAAGCACCTGACCGACATCATCAAGATGGTTGCCTATCAGGCCGAGAGCGAGCTCATTGCACTGCTGCGGCCTCACTATGCCCGCATCGATCACGAGGGGCGAACCCTGCTGCATGAGCTATTCGCCGCGGCAGGTGACATCCGCGTCTCCAATAGCGAGCTGCAGATCACGTTGGCGCCGCTCAGCTCGCCGCATCGCACGCTCGCCGCCCAGGCGCTGTGCGACATCCTCAACACGACAGTGACAGTCTTTCCTGGCTCTTCCCTGCGGATGCGATTTGCGGTCAAGCCGCCGCGTCGTATCGGCCTTGCCTTTCCAGGCTCGCCGGGCAAGCGCGGCGCCGAAGAGGTAGCTGTCGCGGCTGCCTGACGGGGGCCGGACCGGACATTTTTGCGAGACCCTATGTCCGGAGTTCTGAAGTTGCTCGCGCATGAACGGCGGCTTTTGGCAGACTGTGAAGATGCCGAGCGAGTTAGGCTGGCCGCCCAAAGCAGAAGCGCCGTTTCCGCCAGGATGCCATGCCGTGGCGCAGTCGCCTCG
>Ga0210408_10001770_pt1 | contig 21915 bp, 25 predicted proteins | sample IncBWH4MmetaG_FD_155471 | JGI IMG/M metagenome (GOLD analysis project Ga0210408, IMG submission 155471) | Forest soil microbial communities from Barre Woods Harvard Forest LTER site, Petersham, Massachusetts, United States - Inc-BW-H-4-M | ecosystem: Environmental > Terrestrial > Soil >...
CTATCATTCCTTTCCTCCTTTCATTCCTTTCATCGAGGGAGACCACATGAACGAAACAGCGGGCAGCGAAGAACTGGGCGATGGCCGCCCATCTGTGCGGACTGCCGTCTTGCGCTTGGTGACGTGATTGGCCGCGCGACCTTCACCCCATATTCCGGTCTCGCCGCACGCAGGTGCGGCGCCGCCGGCCGCCGACCAAATCGGCTTGCAGCGCAGTTTGTTCGGCGTGTTTGCCTACACCAGCCGCGCGCTCAAACTCGTGTGGACCACCAACAAGGCGCTCAGCGTCACTCTCGCGCTGCTGACCCTGGTGGCCGGCGTGCTGCCGGCGGGGATCGCCTATGTCGGCGCACAGATCGTCGATGCGGTGATCCATGCGGCCGATTTGCATCGGCACACGGGCACGACTCTGTTCGCCGAGGTGGTGAAGTATGTCTCGCTCGAGGCATTGCTGGTCGCCGCCGCATCCATGGCACAGCGCGGCATCACCCTGGCGCAATCGTTGTTGCGCGCGCAACTGGGCCAGCGCGTCAACGTCATGATTTTGGAAAAGGCGCTGACGCTGGATTTGACCCAATTCGAGGATTCCGAGTTCTACGACAAGTTGACGCGCGCGCGGCGCGAAGCCTCCAGTCGTCCCCTGAGCCTGGTGATGCGCACCTTCGGGCTCCTACAAAATGCAGTCTCGCTGGTGTCCTTCGGCGGCCTGCTCATCCGCTTCTCTCCTTGGGCGGTTGCGCTCCTGGTCCTGGCCGGACTGCCTGCGTTCCTGGCGGAGGCGAAATTCTCGGGCGAAGCGTTTCGCCTGTTCCGCTGGCGCGCCCCGGAAGCACGCATGCAAATCTATCTGGAATCGGTGCTGGCGCGGGAGGACAGCGCCAAGGAGGTCAAGCTATTCGAACTTGGGCCGCGCCTGCTGGATCGCTACCGCGACATATTCACCCGTTTGTACAGCGAAGACCGTGATCTGACTTTGCGCCGTGATGCTTGGGGCTTTGTCCTCGGGCTCATGGGCACGGCCGCGCTCTACGGCGGTTACGCGTGGATCGCCGCGGAAACGGTGCTTGGCGACATGACCGTGGGTCAAATGACCATGTACCTGATGTTGTTTCGTCAGGGACAGTCGGCGGTGAGCGCCGCTCTGTCGGCGGTCAGCGGGCTGTACGAGGACAACCTGTATCTTTCGAATCTTTTCGAATACCTGGAGCAGCCCATCGGCAGCAGCCGTGGGCAAACGAAACGCGGCCCAAGTCCGGGCGACGGCATCCGCTTCGAGGGCGTCGAGTTCGTCTATCCCGGCGCCAACGCCCCTGCCTTGTCGGGCATCGACCTGCACGTTCGGCCGGGCGAGAGTCTGGCCCTGGTCGGGCAAAACGGCTCGGGCAAAACCACCCTGATCAAGTTGCTGACCCGCCTCTATCAACCCACCAAGGGGCGGATCCTCTTGGACGGGCTCGACCTCAGGGAGTGGGAAGAATCCTCGCTGCGCCAGCGCATCGGAGTCATTTTCCAGGACTTTGCCCGCTACCAGATGCTGGTCGGCGAGAATATCGGTGCCGGCGACGTGCGCGCCTTCGACAACGAGGCGCGCTGGCGCGCGGCAGCGGTGCAGGGCTTGGCCGCCGAGTTCGTGGAAACGCTGCCGGCTGGCTACCACACCCAACTCGGCAAGTGGTTCAAGGACGGCCGCGAGCTTTCGGGCGGCCAATGGCAGAAAATCGCCCTGGCACGCGCCTTCATGCGCAATGAGGCGGACATCTTGGTGCTCGACGAGCCGACCGCCGCCATCGATGCCGGCGCCGAAGCGGAGGTTTTCGAGCACTTCCGCGAGCTGACGCGCAACCGTATCGCCATCGTCATTTCGCATCGATTCTCGACGGTTCGCATGGCGGACCAAATACTGGTGCTCGAGGAAGGCCGCATCGTCGAGCGCGGCAGCCATGAGTCGCTCATGGCCGCCGACGGCCCCTATGCGAAGCTATTCACTTTGCAGGCACGCGGGTATCGTTAGCGCATGAACCAATCGATGCATGTTCCCGTTGTGAGATTTGCGGCGGGCTTGAGAATTGCTGCCGGGATTCTCTGCGTCCTGGGCGTGGCCGCCTGCCACCGCGGCGAATCCGGCGCCGGCCTCGCCATGGGCACTTACCGCGCCGTGCTCACGCTGCCGGCGGGAGAGCTGCCATTTGAACTCGATCTCGAGCGTGAGGGTACGGCGACCGTGGGTTACCTGGTGAACGGCAAGGAGCGCGTCCGCCTGAATGAAGTCACCGTCACCGGCGCGCATCTGGACATGCGCATGCCGGGTTACGAGAATCGCCTCACCGCCGATGCGAACGGCAATGAATTGCAGGGCGAAGTCGTGCTGAGCAAGGCGGGCGGCAAGCAGCAACACATCGCGGTGCACGCAGAGCGAGGTCAGAAATACCGCTTTTTTGCTCAGCCCACGAGCGGCGCCGCGGATGTGTCGGGCCGCTGGGCGGTGTCATTTACCGACGATGAGGGCAAGCCGGAGGCAGCGGTCGGAGAATTCACGCAGACTGCCGACAGAGTGACCGGCACGTTCCTGGCCGAAACCGGCGATCACCGCTTCCTGGCCGGCCAGGTGAAGGGGAACACGCTATACCTGTCCACCTTCGACGGCGCCCATGCATTCCTGTACCGGGCCCAATTGACCCCCGACGGGGCGCTCGCCGGCGATTTTTGGGTGGGAACGGCGTATCACGAGCGCTGGACCGGCAAGCGCGACGCCAACGCGGCGCTGCCGGATGCGTACGCGCTCACGGCGATGCGCGCCGGCGCCAAGCATTTCGATTTTGCCTTCCCCGATCTTGACGGGCATACGGTGTCATCGAAGGATCCGGCGTTCCAAGGCAAGGTCATGATCGTGGCGCTGGCCGGCAGCTGGTGCCCCAATTGTCATGACGAGGCGGCATTCCTCGAGCCCTTGTATCGGGATTACCGCGGCAGGGGCGTGGAAATCGTCTCCCTGATGTTCGAGCACTTTGGCGATTTTCCGCGCGCCGCCGAGGCCGCTCAGCGCTTCCGGCATCATTATGGCATCGAATACACCACCTTGATCGCGGGCATCTCCGACAAAGACGAGGCCGCGAAAAAATTGCCGATGCTTGAGCGCGTCTATGCTTTTCCGACCACGATTTTCCTCGATCGCCAGGGCAACGTGCGCAAGATCCATACGGGCTTTTCCGGCCCCGCCACGGGCGATCACTACAGGCAATTCGCGGACGAAGTGAAAGCCACTCTGGACCGATTGCTCGCGGAGTCCTGAGATGCCCTCGTTCGACGTTGTCTCCGAAATCGATACTCATGAATTGACGAACGCGGTCGACCAGGCGATCCGTGAGCTCGGGCAGCGCTTCGATTTCAAGGGCACGGATGCCCGGTTCGAGCTCGAGGAGACGACGGTGACCCTGATCGCGCCGGCGGATTTTCAGCTCAAGCAAATGCTGGACATATTGAAGCTCAAGATCGCCAAGCGCGGCATCGATGTCGCCTGCCTCGAGGTGAAGGACCCCGAGATCAATCTCGCGAGAGCCAAACAGCTCGCGATACTGAAACATGGGATCGACGCCGAGGCGGGCAGGAAGGTGTCGCGGCTTCTCAAGGACTCGAAGCTCAAAGTGCAGGCGCAGATTCAGGGCGAGAAGGTGCGCGTCATCGGCAAAAAGCGCGATGACTTGCAGGAAGCCATCGCGTTCCTGCGCAAGGCGGACGTCGGAGTTCCTCTGCAATTCAATAATTTTCGCGACTGACCGACCGGTCGTCGCCGTCGCCGATCTCGCGCCCGCCGGCGGCCGTTCGTTGCCGCCCGATCTTCGCGGCCGCCCGATCTTCGCGCCTAATCTCGATTGTCGCGGGCGCCCAAATCGCGCAGCAGTCCCTTGAGCGTCAGCAGTTCGTCCCACCCCGTATCCGAGACGGCGCAATACACGAGGTCTCCCGTCTTCCAGAAGGTCAAGTGATAGCCGCTGCGGGTTGTGTCCTTCGGAAGGCCGCTTGGGGGCCCGGTCCAGCTGAATACGTTGATGACATGGGCACCGTGTTGGTAGACGACCGCCGCGGCGCGCTGGTGCTCGAAGTAATCCGCGCGGCCGCCGATGAGCTTGTATCCCTGCTGTTCGAAATCGGCGACCGCCGGCGACACGTCGGCATGACCCGCGAACCACGGTTTCACCGTGTGCTTGTCGGTGGATACCACGTCGATGAGATGGGTGGGCATGAGCGAACGCACGTGGGCGCTCACCAGCTCATCGAGCAAGGGGCTGGCGAGCCGCGGTGCCAGTAGAAACAATGCGATGGACGCCGCAAGCGCCGTGCCGCCGGCGCCGCCCAGCGCGCCCGCCCAAAACGGCCGCAAGCGCCGGGTCGCAGAGGTCCGCTCCCGCCGCGGCGTGTTCTGCCACGGTGTGTTCCTCGGGAGCGCCTCTGGGAACGCGCCCAGGGGCACGTCCGGGAGCGCATCCGCGCCTTCCTCATCCAGCGCGGCCAGGACCCTGGCGCGAAGTGCCGGAGGTGCGCGCACTGCGCCCAAGTCTCGGCGCAGCGCGGTGCGAACCTGTTCGAGATCTTGCAGCAAGGCGCGGCATTCGGCGCAATGTTCGATGTGGCGCTCGATATCCGCGGCGGAAATCGCGTCGATCTCGGCGTCGAAATACGCCTGTACGCGCAGAGATTCAGCGCACCGCACGCGGCCCTCCCTCGGCTTCCCTCTGCCATCTCTCCTTCAGGGCGGCCCGCGAGCGCGCCAGCCTCGACATCACCGTGCCGATCGGCACGTTCGTGACCAGCGCGATCTGGCGATAGTCCATTTCCTCTATTTCCCGCAATACCAACACTGTACGATGCTCCTCCGGCAATGCCGCCATCAAGCGATTGAGAGTGCGATGCTCGTCCCGGCGCATCGCCGCGCTCTCGGGATCGGGTGAGGTGGCGGTCATGGCGTAGCCGTCCCGCGCATCGTCCTCCTCCGGCAGCGGCACGAAGGCACGGCGCTGCTGCTGTTTGAGCGCCGTCGAGTGGCAATTTCTCACGATCGCCATGAGCCACGCCTTCACATCCGAGCCGCGCAGGGTGTCGAACCCGCGAAAGGCGCGCAGAATCGCCTCCTGCACGACGTCGTCCGCGTCGCTAGGCGACCGCGACAGCCATCGGGCAAAGCGGTACGCGGCGTCCAGATGCGGCATGACTTGCGCGTCGAACCGGGCGCGTTTGTCATCCATAAATGCCAAGACTCACGGTAGGTCCATTTTATTCCGCTCGGCCAGGGGTTTTCTTGTCAAAAGCAGGTGATCCTTGATGGGTACGAACTTATCGGCGGCGCGAATCAGCGATGCGGCGGAGAGCTCGGCGACGCCGTAGACCTCGACCGTCAGGTGGTGCTTGTCGCGGACTTTCCGCACCAGCAGATCGAAATCGCCGTCGCCCGAGGCCAGTACCACGACGTCCGCCAGCGATGCGTACTCGAGCACATCCAAGGTGATGCCCACGTCCCAATCCCCTTTTGCGGATCCATCGCTCCTTTGAATGAACGGCCGCAGCTTCACCTCGAAACCTATGGCGCGCAGGATGTTTTGAAATTGCCTTTGCTTCTCGTCGCCCCGGTCGATGGCGAACGCGATCGCCTTCACGACTTTCCGGTCGCGGGTGACTTCGGCCCAGAAGCTGTTGTAGTCGAAACCGCGCGAAAAACACTGGCGGGTCGTGTAGTAGATATTCTGCACATCGACGAAGACCGCCACGGTTTTCATGAGAATTCGTCACAATCGGAGGAAATAGGGAATCGCGGTCAGCAAGACCCCGATGCCGACGAGCAGCACCACGTTGGACACGAAGTAAGGGAACACGATCAGCGCCAGTCCGCAAACGAGCGGAACCGCCGCCTTTTGCTTCTTGCCGTAAATGAAATACCCCAATCCGACGGAGCCGAAGAGCAGTCCCCACAGCAGTTGCGCCTGAATGTTATTGACCCTGTGTCATGCCGAACGATTGGTCCGGCCACAGTATAACCGCGCCGGCGGCGATAACCGCGCCGGCGGCGGCAAGACTCGAGCGCGCAATTGGCAGGCAGCCCGGCAACTGCGAAAATGAAACCATTCCGCAGGAGCCCGGCCGGTGCAATTTCCCGTCGCGAGACCTTTGATCAACCGCCACGCCACAGCCCTGCTGCTCGCCGCTTGCCAGCTCACCCTGTGGGGAGGCGTCAGCGGCGCGGCGCCGACGACGCCGGGTCGCATCGTGGGGTACGCGACCGGCTGGGATGGCACAGCGGACAAGGACGTGGGCAAGATCGACACGCTGATCTTCGCCTTCGCCGCCGTAGCCGACGGCCGGGTGGTCGTCGATGCGGCCGGCCAAGAACGCCTGCGCCAGCTCACTGCGCTCAAGGCGGCGCATGCCGCACTCAAGGTGGCGATTTCGGTGGGCGGCTGGGGCGCCGGGGGATTTTCCGAGGCGGCGAGCAGCGAGGCGGGCCGGCAGGCGTTTGCCGACAGCGCCGCGCAATTGGTCGCCGCGCGCGACGCGGACGGCCTCGACGTGGACTGGGAATATCCGCAGCACGGCGAATCCGGAATACAGGCGAGTTCGCAGGATCGCGCCAATTTCACTCTGTTGCTGAAGGCGATCCGCGCGAGTCTCGACCAGGCCGGCGCCGCCCGCGGCCGCATCGCTGTCAATCACTACACCCTCAGCATCGCCGCCGCCGACGGCCCCTTCGTCAGTGGCATCGACATCGCCGCGGTGTCATCCAGCCTCGACTGGTTCAATCTGATGACCTACGACTTCGTCAACAGCCAGACCCCGCTCACCGGTCACCACACCGGGCTGCATGCCTCCAGTCTCACGCCCATATCGGGGCGCACCGCCGATCGCGCCGTGCGGCAGTTCCTCGCCGCCGGCGTGCCGCCCGGCAAGCTGCTGCTCGGCGCCGCATTCTATGGCCGTGAGTTCGCCGATGTACGGGCGTCTCACGACGGCCTGTACCAGCATTATGGTCACTACCAGGGCGAGCATCCCTGGCCGGACCTGAAAGCCAACTACATCGATCACAACGGCTACGCACGGCACTGGGACGCGGAGGCGCAGGCCCCGTGGCTGTGGAATGCGCGCACGCGCAGCTTCATCAGCTACGACGATCCGCAGTCGATAACCGCCAAGACCGTCTATGTCAAGGCTCGGCACCTGGGCGGCATCATGTACTGGGAGCAGAGCCAGGATCCCGGCGGGGGGTTGCTCGAAGCGGCCTGGCGCGGACTGCGGTAGAAGGCTCGAATGCGTGCCACGGCAGGAGCGCGATCAGGTGTTTTCCCGATGAGGCAATCGGCTCTTTCCCTGTACATTAGTCGCAATACCCGGCGGGAGCCCGAAGGCTCTCCATAAGACCAGACCAGCGGCCCAGGAGTGATCCCAATGTCGTCGAGCAAACGATCTGCCAACCAAATGCAACGAACCGCTGCGCAATCAACTGAGTTGCTGCAGGAGCTCGTGGCGCACCTTCGTCAAAATCGCACCCAGTTGCGTGAGGAATGGGCCAACCGCATCACCGAAGCACAGCTCTTGACTGCGATGACCAAGGAAGAGCTGTTCGCCGAAGCGACATCCGTGTACGACAACTATGTCGAGGCGCTCGCGACCGGAACATTCGAAGCATTGCAATCGTATGCGCGCAACTTGTCCGAACGCATCATCCCTCGGGGAGTGGAAACCCACGAGGTGGTGGGAATCGTGCTGCTGCTGCGCGACGTACTGGCGAGGTCCCTGTTCGCCAAGTATCAAGGCGATTTCACGATGCTCAATCGCATCCTGGACGCCTATGAACCGGCGGCCAATCGCATTGCCAATACCGTGGCCGTCGGCTTCGTGCAGGAGCGCGAACGCGTCATTCGCCAGCAGCAGGAGGCAATCCGGGAACTATCCACGCCGGTGTTGCAGGTCCGCGAGCGGCTGCTGATTCTGCCCATCATCGGCGTCATCGATGCGCAGCGAGCGCGTCAGTTGACGGAGCAGCTGCTGCGCGGCATCCGCACGAACCGCGCCAAGGTGGTGGTGATCGACATCACCGGCGTGGCGGCAATGGATGCCACCGTCGCCAATCACTTGGTGCAGACCGTGGAGGCGTCGCGGTTGCTGGGTGCCACCGTGATCGTGACCGGCCTATCGCCTGAAATTGCGCAGACCATCGTCACCATCGGTGTCGACCTCGGCAAGATGAATACCGTCGGCGACTTGCAGGGTGGCATTGAACAAGCCGAGAGACTGCTCGGCTACAAGGTGATTCCGGTTGCGGATATCACCTCGTCATAGACCGGACCATGGAAGTCCCTATCCTCAAGCAAGGGCGGTTTCTCATAGCCACCATTCAGGCTGCGCTCTCGGATGCGGATCTGCTGCACTTGCGCCGGGCGCTGATCGACAAAGTGATTCAGTTCCGTTCGCAGGGCGTGATTGTCGATGTCACGGCGCTCGATGTGATGGATTCTTTCGCCACACGCACGATTCGCGACATCACCAACATGATACGTTTGCGCGGCGCGGATACGGTCATCGTGGGCATCCAGCCCGAAGTCGCTTTTGCCATGGTGCAGCTTGGCCTGACCATGGAAGGCGTGGCCACCGCGCTCGATTTGGAGGAAGGTCTCGCGCACCTGCAACAACGGGCGACCGGCAAAACTTAAAAGCCAATGCCTGTGCTACACGATATTCTGGTAGCCATCCGCTCGGACGCGGATATCGTGTCGGCACGGCAGCAGGGAAGGTCATTGGCCGCCACCATCGGGTTCACTGCGACCGACGCTACGCTGATCGCCACGGCAATTTCCGAGCTGGCCCGAAATATCGTCTTGTATGCGGGGCAGGGCGAAGTGATGATGCAAGGGGTGGAGACTGCTCAGGGGAAGGGGATTGTGATCTGTGCTCGCGACAAAGGGCCGGGTATTCGCAGTATTGACGACGTGTTGCGCGATGGCTATTCGACTTCCGGCGGATTGGGTTTAGGACTGCCCGGCGTCAGGCGATTGATGGACGAGTTCGCCATCGAATCGGAACTGCGGCAGGGAACAGTGGTCACCGTCAGGAAGTGGCTCAAATGATGGCGGTGGATCTCGAATGGAGCATCGCCGCCGCCACGATGCCCGGAGAAACGGAATCGGGCGATCGATGCTGGGCCGGTTCCGTTTCGAATGGAATGATGTTCGCCGTGATAGATGGTTTGGGTCACGGGCCAGAGGCAGCCGCCGCCTCCGCAATCGCGATCGCGACGTTGGAACGGCATGTTGACGATCCGCTCATCGAGATACTGCGTCGTTGCCACGAGTCGTTGCGCGGAACGCGCGGGGCGGCGATGAGTCTTGCGGCATTCAATACTGAGGACGCCATGCTCACATGGATCGGCGTCGGCAATGTCGAGGGCGCATTACTGCACCGGGATCCAGGGCTGACCTCCGACAAATTATTGCTGCGCAACGGCGTGGTCGGCAGTCACTTACCCAATCTTCGAGCCGAGAAACTGCGCGTCCGATCGGGCGATATCTTGACGCTGGTCACGGACGGCGTGACCGTGGAGCACCTGCCGCTAGTCGCCATGGACGGTCATGTCGATTCGATGGCGGACGGAATTCTTGCCAGTGCCTGCAAGGGCACGGATGACGCCTTGGTATTGGTTGCACGATATAGAGGTCCCCAGTTGTGACCGAAGCCGCTGCCGCCTATCCCCTGTCGCTGCACGATTACCTGGGCGGTGCGGGGGAATCCGCGCTGCAGCAGGCCTATCAAATCGGGCGCCGGGCATTGGAGGCAGGCTTAGGGCTGGTCGCGATTGCGGACATTCACCACGCCTGTCTGCGGACGCTGCTGACGCAGACGCTCGTGAACGACGAGCGCGATCGCATCTTGACCGGTGCCGCGCAATTTTTTGCCGAGTGCATCTCGCCCTATGAGATGACGTACGGCGGATTTCGCGAAGCCAATACGGCGCTGCGTCACTTCAATGAGGTGCTGGAACAGGAAGCCAAGCGAATCGCCAACGCGCTTCACGATGAGGCCGGCCAGTTGCTGGTCGCGGTGTACATTGCGCTGCAAAGCCTGGCCGACGACGTGCCTGCGGCTCAGCCGCATGTTCTCAAGGTGACGCAGCTGCTCGATCAAATCGAATTGCAGTTGCGCCGTCTGTCGCACGAGCTCATGCCGGCATTGTTGAACGACTTGGGATTGGTTCCGGCCCTGCGCTTCCTGTTCGATGGGCTCGCCCAGCGTTCCCAGCTGCAGATAAGCATCGAGGCGGCGCCGGAACAACGCTTGCCAAAGCGCGTGGAGACGACCTTGTACCACGTCGCCAAGGAAGCGCTGCACAACGTGGTCAAGCATGCCCAGGCAACTACGGTGTGGATTCGATTTCAGCGAACCGCCGGTTCGATCAGCTGTTCCATACGCGACAATGGCAGGGGCTTTGACCCCGCGTCGATCGCTCTTCGCCAAGGCGAACAAGGCTTCGGCCTGATCGGCATTCGCGAGCGCCTGAGTGTCGTCGGCGGGCACCTGCAGATCCACTCGACCAAGGGCCACGGGACGGAATTGGTGATATCCATTCCGGAGGAGAAATGAGATGCCGATTCGTGTGATTCTCGCGGACGATCATCACATTGTCCGGCAGGGTTTGAGGCTCGTGCTCGAAAAGGAGCACATCGAAGTATTGGGCGAAGCCTGCGACGGACTTGAGGCGATTCGGCTGATTCAGGAACTGCACCCGGAAATTGCGGTGCTGGATCTTGATATGCCGGGTCTCGACGGATTGGCTGTGTTGCGCGAAGCGGCACGAGTGAGTCCGCAAACACGCGCCATTATTCTCACTCGTCATATGGAAGAGCCTTATGCGGTTGAGGCATTGCGCATTGGCGCGCGCGGCTATGTGCTCAAAACGCAGGCGAGCACTGATTTGGTGGCGGCAATCCGGCATGTGGATCGCGGCGAGGTGTACCTGAGTCCCAAGATCTCCAGGGCGGTGGTGCATTCGTATCTGAATGGTACCGAAGCGCCCAACGCACACCTGAGCGTGCGTGAACGGCAAGTCTTGCAACTGGTGGGCGAAGGCCATTCGACCAAAAAGATCGCGGCATTGCTGGGTATCAGCGCCAAGACGGCCGACACGCACCGCACCAAGCTGATGGAAAAACTCGACATCCATCAGACCGCCGGGCTGGTCCGGTATGCGATCCGCAATGGCTTGCTGGAGCCGTAAAATCGCTGGCTTGAGCCGTCGAATGGCTGGCCGGAGCGGTCAGATGGCTGGCCGGAGCGGTCAGATGGCTGGCCGGCGGTAATCGGGCTCGATTCCACGCCGTCATTCGAACGATTTCGCCTGCGGACTCCGGTCTTTCCTACCGAATCCCTCAATGATTCACCCGATTGTGCGCCTCGCCACGCGGTCTATGCTACGCAGACAGTGGGTCAGCAAACGAGGCGAAATGGGGCTATGAAACTGAAAAAACTGCTTAAGGCGCTCGTCGTGATGGACAGTCGCGAGAATTCCTGGTTTTTGAACGAGGGGAATCGTGATTCGCTCGAATGTCACCTGATCGACGTCAAGGGTATCCCCGTGAATATGGAGAACTTCCAAGGGACACTGCGCATGATCGCAGATCAGACCCCTGATGTGCTGCTGCTGGATTCAACATTGGCGCGAAACTTCGTGTTGAGCATAGTCATTCAAGTGCGCGACAAGATGCCGAACTTGCCGATTGTGTTGCTGCCCGACATTCAGGGTGCTGCGGAACAGGCTGTGGTCATGCCGGAAGCGGGCGGAAACCAGCCGCGATTGGACGGCGGAACCGACGACGGCCTGAACGGTGCCCTGGTTGCGGCCGATTCCATTGCGCGAACCATACGCTACACTCACGGTCAACTTGGATTGCAGCGCACACTGCTGCAAATGGCGTTGCGGGACGATCTGACCGGCCTGCATAACCGCCGTGGCTTTATTGCGCTTGCGACTCGGCAACTTAGATGGGCGCGCGACACGGGCCAGCATATGGCGATGTTCTTCGCAGATTTGGATGGGCTGAAATCGATCAACGACCACTTTGGTCACGCCGAGGGTGATCGAGCGATATCACTCGCGGCGGCGTGTATCAAGGAGACTTTTCGCAAATTCGACGTGACTGCACGATTGAGCGGCGATGAATTCGTCGCGTTGATCTCCGAGGTACCCGGTCGCAGCGTGGAAGCGATCAGCCAGCGCTTGCAAAGGAATTTGGCAGATCGCCCCGGCGCCGAGCGTCCGTATACACTGTCCTTGAGCGTAGGCGTGGCGCATTTCGATCCCGACAAGCCCGTGACGCTGCAGGAGCTGATGCGGCGGGCTGACGCCGCGCTGTATCGGCACAAACGCAGGGCTCATCGCGTACTCGACGCTCTGACCGGTGCAAATCCGCAAGCATCGGCGCGAGCCAACAGCGCTATCGGGCGGGCGTTTCTCGGTGAACCGGCCGCGGCAATCTCCAGGGGGTGACGTAATGCAAATCGGGCGAGCCGAACCACGCATGTCCACCAATACCGTAGCGAATCTCCAGTCAGCCGAGGAGCCGTCGCTCAGCGAGATTGTGGTTTTCGAAAACATCAGCGAGCACGGAGCCCGCCTCATCACGAACCGTCGTTGGCCGGCGGGCAAGCGGGTCATCGTCAGCGATTCGCTGGTGAGCTTTCGAACCGCAGCCGAAGTAGTTTATTGCACACCGTATAGTTTGCGGCGTTTTGCCGTCGGCGTGAAATTCAACTAGCCGCGCCTACTTCGCGGGTGCGACTTTCCGTGCAGGCTCTATGCCCTTGGAATAAATCACCGAACCGTCGAGTTTGACGATGATCGCATCGATGTCCTCGATGCGATTGTAGATCTCCATGGCCTTGTCCGGGCCCAGCACGAATGCGGTCTTGGACAAGCCGTCGGTGCGGGTGGCATACGGTCCAATGACCGTGGCGCTGCGCACCTTGCTCGCGGAGTGGCCGGTGCGCGGATCGATGATGTGGTGGTAGCGCACACCGTCCTCCTCGAAGAATCGCTCGTAATCGCCCGAGGTCGAAATCGCGGCGTCGACCAGCGGAATCCGGGTGATCACTTCCCCCTCGCCCTTGCGCGGATCACGAATCCCCACCATCCAGGGCTTGCCGAATCGATCCCCGACGATGCGGCTGTCGCCGCCGGCGCCGACAAACATCCGCGTAAAGCCGCGCGCTTTCAATACATCGATCCCCCGATCCACCGAGTAGCCTTTGGCGATGCCACCCAGATCGATGCGCACGCCCTTCTGCGAAAACCGTACCGTCTGATTCTTGGGGTCCAGCAGCACATGTCGATAGTCGACTGCCGGCAGCGCCTTGCCGATTTGCGTTTCGTCCGGGTGGACGTGCTTGCGGAAGTCATACAGATAGCCGACGCTGGCATAGGTAATGTCGAAGGCGCCTTCGGTGATGACCGAATACTCCTTGGCAGTGACCAGTAAATCGAACAACTCCTTGCTGATCCGCATGGGGCCGTCCGCGGCCTTGGCGTTGACTTGGGAGACTTCGCTGGTGGGCTTGTACGTGCTCATCGATTCATCGATGTGCCGCATTTCATCGAGCACCGCGTCGATCGCCTGCTCGCCCTTGTCCTTGTCGTCCGCCCATAGTTCCACGGTGATCCGCGTACCCATGATGCCGTCGGTGATCCGGCGCACCCAGTCCGCATGCGCCGGCGCGGCCAGGCACAGGAAAGCCGCCAAATAGGCGGCCCTTGTCAGTCTCTGCGGTTTCATGGGTGCGTAGCCTAGCGGTTTCCGGCGGCGCACGGAATGGCGACGCGGAATGGCGGCGCTTACCGGTACGCGGCAGGCCGCCGCCATTGCGTGATCACCAGGGCGCTGCCCACCATGCCGCCCAGGTGGGCAAAATGCGCGACTCCGGTCGCTGTTCCGGTAACCCCCAGGTAGAGCTCGATCCCTGCGTACAGAGTCGCGAACAGCCACACCGGCATCGGAATGAGAAAATACACCGCGACCTTGCGCTTCGGAAACATGACGGCATAGGCCAGGATCAGGCCGAAGACTCCGCCGGAAGCGCCGATCGTGGGCTCCGGAGGCGCGCCGAACAGCATGGGCACGAACAGCTGAGTGAGCGCGGCGGTGACCACGGACGCGAAGTAGCACGCGAGCAGTCGGCGCGGACCCACGTACTGCTCGATGCCGGTACCGAACACCCACAGCCCCAGCATGTTGAACCCCAAATGCGCGATGTGTTGGGTATCATGCAGAAACGCATACGTAACGATCTGCCAGATCTGAAAATGCCAGCGGGGGTCTATGGGCTGCAGAGGCCACAGGGCGAGGAGCCCTTCCAGCACTTCCTGCGACAGGTTCTGCAGCAAGAACATAGCCACGTTCGCGACGATCAGAATTTTGACGGCGGAAGATCTCATGGGTGGCCGTATATTCTACAGATCATTGAAGGCTGACTCCTCGTGAAAGCGGTATTTCTGGATTACGACACCGTGTCGAACGGCGATCTTGACGTGTCCGCCTTGAGCGCGGCCGTCGAGGATCTGGTGCTGTTCGAGTCGGACGATGCGAAGACCGCCGAGCGCATTCGCGACGCGGAGATCGTCTTGTTGAACGGTGCCGAGTTGTCGCGTGAATCACTGCGCGGCGCCCCCAACCTCAAATTGGTCGCCCTCGCGGCGACCGGCACCGACAATGTCGATTTGGCCGCGGCGCGGGACTTTGGGGTGGCCGTGTGCAATGTGCGCGGCTATTGCACATCATCGGTGGTGCAGCACGTATGGGGACTGATCTTGAGTCTCACCCAGCACCTCGCCGACTATGCGCGCCTGGCAACCGACGGCTCCTGGAGCAAACACGAGCCGCTCATTGAAATGCGCTACCCGATCCGCGAGCTCGACGGCCGCGTCTTCGGCGTGGTCGGATGGGGCGAATTGGGCCGGGGCGCGGCGCGGGTCGCGGAAGCCTTCGGCATGCGAGTTCTCATCGCCAATCGGCGCGGCAAGAGTCCGAGACCTGACCGCATGGAGCTGGAGCAGCTGCTGGCCGCCGCGGACATTGTTTCCCTGCACTGCCCGCTCAACGACTCGACCCGGGGTCTGATCGGGGCGCCGCAACTCGAGCTCATGAAACCCGACGCGCTGCTGATCAATACGGCCCGAGGTGCATTGGTGGACGGCCACGCCCTGAAAGCGGCGCTCAAGGCCGGCCGGCTCGGCGGCGCGGGAATCGATGTCGTGCCGCAAGAGCCGCCGCCGGCCGATTATCCGCTGCTGGATCCTACGATCCCGAATCTGATCCTGACTCCCCACGTGGCGTGGGCGGCGCGCGAAGCCCGGCAACGTTGCCTCGACGAGATCGCCGCCAATATCAGGGATTTCGTGAGCGGCGGACGCCGTTCGAGGGTCGTGTAGCCGTCCCCGAATATCCCGTGATAACCGCGCGGGCTCGTTCAGCCTCTGGCTGCTCGCTTTTCTTTCTTCGCAGCGCGCTTCTCTTCCAATGTCTTGGTCGGTTTTTTCTTCGCTTCTTTCTTTCGATCCATACCTTTGCCCATGATGCACTCCTTGATGTTGTCAACAAACCCGAATCTCAGTCCTTCGCGCTCCGCTTGAGCGTTTTCCGCTCGGTATGCCGGCCCCCGGGGTGCGGGCCGGCGGTCTGCCGGCCGGCGGGGTGCCGGCCAGTCGAATCACGCGGCGGCTTGGGCGGTTTCTCGCTGACTCGGCTGATGCGGAGCTCTCGGCCCGCCACACGCACCTTCTGCAGTTCCTTGAATATCTGTTTCGGCATGCCTTCGGGCAGGTCGACGAAACTATGGTCTTCCCGAATATCCACACGGCCGATGTGAACGCCTTCGATTCCCGCCTCGTTCGCGATCGCACCGACGATATTACCGGGCTTGATGCCATGGTGCGACCCCACTTCGATGCGGTAAGTTTCCATTTGACCGGCGGCGGATTTCCCTCGTGGTTTGCGCGCCGCAGGCGAATCCCCTCCCGCCGCAGGCGAATCCCCACCCGCCGCGAGCGAATCCGCGCGCGCCGCGGTGACCCTCTCGAACGGCCGCGATTTTTCGGGTGCCGCGGGTTGGTGCAGTTGCGGCGCGGCTTCAGGGCGCCCGGCGCGGAGCGGCCGCTGGTCGCGCGGCGGCTCGGATTTGCCCGCCAGCAGTAACGGCGTCGTGCCCTGCGCCATGCTCGCCAACGCGGCCGCGATGTCGAGGAGCGGCAAGCCGGTTTCCGCTTCCAACTGCTCCAACACCGGCCGGAAAATCTTGGCTTCCCCGGCGGCAACCGTTTCGGTTACCCGCAATTTGAATTTCGTGATTCGCAGCGCGTTGACCGCGTCGACGGTGGGCAGGTTCATGGGCTCGATGACCTGGCGCGTGGCGCGCTCGATGGCGCGCAGCATATTGCGTTCGCGGGGGGCGATGAACAATATCGCCTCGCCCTTGCGTCCTGCCCTCCCCGTGCGGCCGACGCGATGCACGTAGGATTCGGTGTCGTAGGGCACATCATAGTTCACGACGTGCCCTATGCGCTCGACGTCCAAGCCCCGCGCGGCCACATCGGTGGCGACCACGATATCGATCTGCCCGGCCTTGAGCCGCGCAACGGTGCGCTCGCGCTGGGGTTGGGGAATGTCGCCATTGAGCGGAGCGGCGGCAAAGCCCCGCGCTTCGAGCTTTTCCGCCAGTTCCACGGTGGCCTGTTTGGTGCGCGTGAATACCAGCATGCCGTCGAAAGTCTCCGCTTCCAGGATCCGGGTCAGCGCGTCCAGCTTGTGCATGCCGCTGACTATCCAATAGCGCTGACGGATGTCGGTCGCGGTGGTGGTTTTGCTCTTGATGGTGACTTCGACGGGCGAGCGCAAATGCTTCGACGCGATGCGGCGGATCGGGGCGGGGATGGTGGCGGAGAACAGCGCCACCTGCCGCCGCGGCGGCGTCTGTTCGAGAATGCTTTCGACGGCATCGACGAAGCCCATTCGCAGCATCTCGTCGGCCTCGTCCAGGACCAACAGCGTCAGCCCCGAGAGTTTCAAGGTGCCGCGGTTCATGTGATCGATGACGCGTCCCGGAGTTCCGACGACCACGTGCACGCCGCGCCGCAAGGCATTGAGCTGCGGCTGGTAGCTTTGACCGCCGTAGATCGGCAGCACGTGAAACCCCGTGAGATGCGCGGCGTATTTCAAAAACGCCTCGGCGACTTGCAGGGCGAGTTCGCGGGTCGGCACCAGCACGAGTACTTGCGGCTCGTGTTGGGAGAGGTCGATGCGCGTCAACGCCGGCAACGCAAACGCCGCCGTCTTGCCGGTGCCGGTCTGGGCCTGCCCGAGCATATCGGCTCCGGACAGCAATACGGGGATGGTTGCGGCCTGAATCGGGGAGGGCGACTCGTAGCCGACATCGGTCAATGCCCGCAGCACGGGCTCCGAGAGTGCAAGGTCACGGAAGGTCGCGCTTGGACTTTCGTCCGCAGGAACTGCACTCATAGGAATCGCCTCAGGAGCCTGTCTCAGTATTCCACGTGAGCCGCGTTGGCCGGGCGAGGCTGAGATGTAGCGGCAAGTCTAGCGGTTTGACCGCGTATTGCTACCATGGGCGGCATGGGACGTATATTCGAAGTCAGAAAACACGCGATGTTTGCGCGTTGGAACCGGATGGCAAAGCAGTTCACCCGGGTTGCCAAGGACATCGCCATCGCGGTGCACGCCGGCGGTCCCGACCCCGCCTCGAACCCTACGCTGCGCCGGGTGCTGCAGAACGCGCGCGCCGTCAACATGCCGAAGGACAAGACCGACGCGGCCATACGGCGTGCCTCGGGCAAGGAGGCGGCCAACTATCAGGAAATTCTCTATGAAGGTTACGCGCCGCATGGAGTGGCCCTGCTGGTCGAAACCGCGACCGACAACCCCACCCGTACGGTGGCCAGCGTGCGCAATATCTTCGCCAAAGGGGCCGGCAATCTCGGGACCACCGGCAGCGTCGGCTTTTTGTTCAAAAAAATGGGGGTCTTTCGCTTGGATCCCGGCGCCGTCAAAGACCAGGACGAACTCGAACTGGATCTGATCGACTTCGGACTTGAAGAGATGGGCGACAGCATCGGGGACAAGGGTGAGCCGCAATTGGTGATCCGCGGCGCCTTCAATGATTTCGGAAAGCTCCAGGAAGCTCTCGAGAAGCGCGGCATCACGCCCCTGTCCGCCGAGCACGAATACATCTGCACCATGCCGGTCGAGCTGCCCGAGGATCAGGCGGCGGAGGTGCTGACCCTGATCGACAAGCTCGAACAAGACGATGACGTGCAAAAGGTCTTCCATTCCCTGACATGACTTCTTGTTCATCCTGTCATCCCCCGCTGGGGCCGTGACGTTGTTCTCCTGAGACGCGAAATCTGAGGAGCATTGGTCATGAAGAACCTATTTAAATTATTGATTTCATTGAGTTTATTGTCGGCGGTTATGACAGGCTGCGTGGTCGCCCCGGCGGGCTATTACCACAGGGGCTATTACTACGGTCCCCGGGTGGCGGTGGTCGCCCCCGCGCCGGTCGTCGTGGTGCGGCCGTAAGACAGCGCCGCTAGCCCCGAGCGCGCTGCGTGGGTGCTAGGCCGGTTCGATCGGCTCTCGACTCACGATCACCTGGGCCCATTGAACGACCGGCTGCAACCTCGGCGGCACCATGATCAGCGCCTGGGCGAAATCGACCCAGCGCGCTTCATGGTGCTCCGGCCGGCCGAGTTCCGGATTGACGGGCATCAACACCCGCGTCTGCCGGCTGCGGGCGATGTAGTAGCGGGAAATCTTACCCTTGTTGTAAGGGCCCGTTTCCATGAATTCGAAGCCCCAGTCGAACGTGAGATCGTCGAGCATCGTCTCTTCGCGCACTTCGCGCAAGGCGGCGTCGATCGGCTCCTCGCCCGCCTCCACCAGACCCTTGGGGAAATCCCAATTGCGATACGCGCGCAACAGCAGAAACTTCAGCGTCTTCTGTGCTCCGTTCAGCACCACGACGCCTGACGACAGTCGATGAGGGGCGGCTGCACTCGACATCGATGCTCTCCTAACGGCGGTACCGCCGACTCCGGCGCCTCGCCGGCCCGGTGCCGCGACGCCGCGGCGCCCCCGTCGGCCCGCCCCAAGCCTACCTCACGCGGCGGCGGACAGGGGCGCGCGGATCAGATGGTCGAAGGCACTCAAGCTTGCCTTCGCACCCTCGCCCACCGCAATGACGATTTGCTTGTAGGGTACAACGGTGCAATCCCCGGCCGCGAATACGCCGGGCACCGATGTCTGACCGCGCGCATCCACCTCTACCTCGCCGCGCGCCGAGAGCTTGACCGTGCCCTTCAACCAGTCCGTATTCGGCACCAAGCCGATCTGCACGAACACGCCGGCGAGGTTCAAGGTGTGGAGGGCGCCGCTTTGCCTGTCCTTGTAGATGAGTCCGTTCACGCGCTCGCTGTCGCCGGTCACTTCAATGGTTTGCCCGCCGGTGATGATCGTCACATTGGCCAGGCTTTGCAGTCGGGCTTGGAGGACCGCGTCGGCACGCAACTGCGCGTCGTACTCGATCAGCCACACGTGCTCGACGAGTCCGGCGAGATCGATCGCGGCCTCGACTCCGGAGTTGCCGCCCCCGATCACGGCGACACGCTTGCCCTTGAACAGGGGTCCGTCGCAGTGTGGGCAGTAGGCCACCCCGCGATTGCGGTATTCGCGCTCGCCCGGCACGTTGATTTCGCGCCAGCGCGCGCCGGTCGCAATGATGACGGACCGCGCCTTGAGGGCTCCTCCACCGGCGAGTTTCACTTCGATCAAATCGCCCGGAATCAGTGCCTCGGCACGCTGCAGATTCATCATATCGACGTCATACGTGCCGACATGCTGTTCGAGACCGGAAGCCAGTGTGTGCCCTTCGGTCTGCTTCACGGAGATGAAATTCTCGATCCCGACGGTGTCGAGCAATTGCCCGCCGAGACGCTCGGCGGCGATGCCGGTGCGAATTCCCTTGCGCGCCGCATAGATCGCCGCCGCCGCGCCGGCCGGCCCCCCGCCGACGACCAGTACGTCGTAGGGCGCTTTGGCGCTCAAGGCGGCGGCCTCGCGCACCGCGGCACCCGCATCCAGCTTGGCGACGATTTCCTCGAGCTCCATGCGGCCCTGTGCGAAAGGCTGGCCGTTCAGGAATATCGCCGGCACCGCCATCACGCGGCGCCGCTCCACCTCGTCCTGAAACATGGCGCCGTCGATCATGGTGTGGCGCACGTTAGGATTGAGGACCGCCATCAAGTTCAGGGCCTGAACCACGTCGGGACAGGTTTGGCAGCTGAGCGACACGAAGGTCTCGAAGTTGTACTCGCCGTGCAGATCGCGGATCTGCTCCAGGACGGCGGGATCGGCCTTCGGTGGATGGCCGCCGGTCTGCAGCAGGGCGAGTACGAGCGAGGTGAACTCATGGCCCATCGGCAGCCCGGCGAACCGCACTTGAGGTTCGGATCCGGGCCGCCGCAGGGCGAACGAAGGCTTCATTTGCGCGTCGTCGCGGCGCACCTCGATCTTGATCAGCTCGGATGCCGACTCAATGTCGCTCAGCAACTCCAGCATCTCGTTGGATTTTCCGCTGTCGTCGAGAGAGGCGAGGATTTCCACCGGCAACGACATCCGCTGCAGGTAGCCCTTCAACTGCGACTTCAGATTGCTGTCGAGCATGACTTACCCCTGATCCATCCTCAGATCTTGCCGACCAAATCCAGCGAGGGCGACAAGGTATGGGCGCCCGGAGTCCACTTCGCGGGGCACACTTCGCCCGGGTGCGAGGCGACATACTGCGCGGCTTTCACCTTGCGCAGCAGCTCCTTCGCATCGCGGCCGATTCCATTGTCGTGCACCTCCATGACCTTGATCACGCCCGCGGGGTTGATGACGAACGTACCGCGCAGCGCGAGGCCTTCATTCTCGATCAGCACCTCGAAATTTCGCGCGAGAGTTGCCGTGGGATCGCCGACCAGCGGGTACTGCACCGTCGCGATGGTGTCGGACGTGTCATGCCACGCCTTGTGCGCGAAGTGCGTGTCGGTGGATACGCCGTACACTTCGACGCCCAGCTTCTTGAATTCGGCATAGTTGTCGGCCAGATCGCCAAGCTCCGTCGGGCAGACGAAGGTGAAATCCGCGGGGTAGAACACGACGACGGACCACTTGCCCTTGAGGGACTCGTGCGTCACCGGCACGAACTTGCCGTTGTGGTAGGCGGTGGCCTTGAAGGGTTTGATTTCAGTGTTGATCAGAGACATGGAATTGATCCTCGAACAAGTTTTGACACAGGAGCGACGATAGCAGCGGCACGTCCATAATAGAATTGGATAATAATCATGCTTTTGATAGAGTGCGTCTATTGCCATGCCTGGCTCGATCGGGACAAGCGCATGAATCTCAAGGATCTCAAGTATTTGGTGGCGCTGGCCGACACCGGCCACTTCGGCAGGGCGGCGGACCGCACCTTCGTGAGCCAACCCACGCTGTCGGCCCAACTCAAGAAGCTCGAGCAGTATCTCGGAGTCAAGCTGGTCGAGCGCCAGCCGAAGAATGTGCAGCTCACCGACGTCGGCAAACAAGTCGTGGTGCGCGCCCGGCGCATGCTGAACGAGGGCGATGAAATCGTCGCCCTTGCGCGCAACAACGCCGATCCTTTCGCAGGGAAACTCAAGGTGGCCCTGATCCCCACGATCGGTCCTTATTTGCTGCCGCGAGTCATGCCTAAGCTTCGCAAGGCGCTGCCCAACTTGAGTCTCATGCTGTACGAGTACCAGACGGAACCGTTGCTAAAGCGGCTGCGCGACGGCGAAATCGATCTCGGGATCATGGCCCT
>Ga0210408_10001771_pt1 | contig 21911 bp, 35 predicted proteins | sample IncBWH4MmetaG_FD_155471 | JGI IMG/M metagenome (GOLD analysis project Ga0210408, IMG submission 155471) | Forest soil microbial communities from Barre Woods Harvard Forest LTER site, Petersham, Massachusetts, United States - Inc-BW-H-4-M | ecosystem: Environmental > Terrestrial > Soil >...
CGCGTTGACTTGCGCTACCATAGGAATCATTTCCACAGGGCTATTCCTTGTCGGTTAAAAGTGACCAGATGAAGCGGTGGATGATGACGACACAGACGACTGCCAGGGCGCATTCTGCGCCGAACCAGCAAGCGTCGGTCCAATCTTGTTGTGGCTCAGGGATCAGCACGGCGGTTTCCATGGAGACCGGCAGCCTTCGAGGAGTAACAGTGTCCGATCCGCCGTATTGTACGAAATCTTTCCCTGCTTCAGCTCTTCAGTGAATTGATCTTCCGCCCGGAGATAGGCTAAAATGCTCTCTGGTTCGTATTGATCCCACCAAGCGAGATCCTCGTACCCTCGCTTCCGTAGCTCCTGATGGGCCGCGTCTCGATTCGCTGTAATCATTTCTTTTTCTCCTGCTTCTTGATCGACATCGTCGTCGGCGGATTCCAGATCGCTCCACAGACCACGCATGAGCCTGGGCTAGCGGTCTTGTTGAGATGCGAGCACATCGGACAGCGTCGCTTGCGGAAGAGACGGCGTAGGCCTTCGAAGAAGCTCATTTGGCGCCTTCTGGATCAACGAACAACGTCGACAACGATCGCCACGAGCTGTGGTGCTCGCGCTGCTCGGACAGCGGCGTGACGTAGACGTTGAATTCCATTCGCATGGATATCACACAGTTCACGCGAACGCCATTCGGTGTGATGTAGAAACAATGGTCTCCGGCCTTAGCGCGCGGGCGCCATTCCTTCGAGAGCCGCCACGACGGCCGCTGGGACCACCACGATTTCAGCCAATTAAGCATCGGTTGCCAAGGGGAGATTCTTGTTACAGACGTGGTGGCGGAATCCAAGGATGACGACACCAGGAGCGCAGAACTTCGGGCTGTCCAGTAAATAGGTCACTTTTACCTCTAGAGAGCTGCCGGTGAACGCGTTCATCACGGGGTTGTATTCTTTCAACCTGAGCGTGTCGCCCACGGCGAAATCGCGGTCATTGACCCGCGCCTCGAAGGTCTTGTACCCGGCGAGAATCGCCTGGTAGTACTCGGGCCAAATTTTTAGGTCGTGAGTTTTCACGGCATCTCCTTGATGTTGATGCTCCGCACTGCTGGCTCGACGCCCATGAAGCATTCCCACTGCGAAAGTACGATTCCTTGACGGGCATAGGCTCTGGATTGTAGCCCTGCTTTGTACCAGTGCCAAGCCGCGGCGCCTCCCACCATAAATATAAAAATCAAGACGAACCCGACGACGGTGAGAGTGGTATCACGATCAAAATAGCTCATGGCATCTCCCAAGGAACCAACGGTTGATCGGCACGAACGTAAAGCGGATGGCGTGGATGCCCATGGTGCGTGACACCGAGGCAGAACATATTGGCGCCGGCTTTCTTGAAAATGGCTACCACTTTCTTCACCCGATCGGGTTTCGCGTTCACGCCCCAGGCGCAAACGACCACGCGGCATTCTCGCGCAAGCTTGTCGAGATAGAAATCATTTTCAGGACCGACGGGATCTTCGTGTTCCCACAGTTTCTTCGGGTCCGTTGCCCGCAACGCATAGGTATTCACGATCGTTGATCCATCGCAGCGCCAGAGATCGGAGAAGCCCATCACGCGTCGCGACGTCGGGTCATCAAGCTCGGAGTTGGCCTTTGATGGATTTAAAAGACACCACAGCACCGGTCCGTATTCCGGCTTCGGCCGCCGCGGACTGCGCGACAACGTGTACCGATAGGTCTTGCAGTCGCTGATGATCGCGCTGTTCACGGCATTCTCGGCGGGAGTATCCCGTGAGTCGGCGGGTCTCCCGCTTCATTAGCGCGAGGGCCGAGACTGGATTGAATCTGTCTACGAAGAATATCACAGGCGCTTTCTGCGAGCCCGAGCCCCTCGAACGCAGTGCCGGTCTTAGACGCTTGTCCGAACCATACACTAACGGTCTGCCCCTCAGCGAGCGCCGTCCATGCGACGATATAGGTTCGAAATCTGCTTTTCATCTCAGCTTCGATGTCATCCCACGGAACGAGTCTGAGATCGTAGGGTTTTGAATTCATGGCTCTCCGTACTTCCCGCAGTGAACGTACTCGTTCAGGTACCGACTTCCGAGGTACCGCATCGCTCGACCTCTGGCGCCCTCTGGCATTCGATCGAGCACGCGCATGAGGAGAGCGAGGTGCTTCAGCTCACTTGTCGCTGCGGGGTCGAAAGATTTCTTCTGAGCTGCTGCGCTGTTCATCTGATCATCCAGGCTTGAGGACGGGCAACGTGGTCGCCGCGCTAGTCGCGTCGTAATCGTTCCGCAGCTTCCGCTCGACCGCCAACACCGCGGCGGCCGCCAGGCCGAGCACCTCGCTGTCGAGCCCGTTGCGCGAGAACTGCGAGATGCTGACGCCCATGCGTGTGCCGGGGCCGCCGGGCTGGTGATGGAACGCCAGCAGGAAGGTCGGGTACCGTCGTTCGAACTCGGCGATGATCTCGTCAATCGGGATCGAGGTGATCACCGCGTCGCGCACCTCCTTGGAGGTGAAGGAGACCTTTTTGGGCTGTGGGATGGGATCGTTCATGGGTGCGCGCGGCTCCGTAAATTGTCGTAAAACTAGTGTTGAAACTAGCTTAGAAATAGGTTTGCGTGGATCTGCGGTAAAGAACGGTGCTCATAGATGGTAGCGATAACCACTCTTTACAGGACCATACATAAGCGCTGCGCGCGAAAAACAAGCCGCCGGGCGCCGGGATGGGTTTCTCAGGAGTTTTCACGGAGTTTCGCCTTCGGTTTCCGGTGTCTCGGCGGCGATCTGTCGAGCCACCGCCGCAGCGATTTCGCTCGGCCTCGCCGCGATCTGCTTGGCAACCTTTTTAGCGATGTCGCCCGCGTGATCGGATCGACTGTCATCGTAGACCATCAATGTTTTGAGATCGGCGTGTCGACTAAAGTGACGAACCAACCGCAACGGCGCGTTGTCAAGCGCCGTGGTGATGCTGGTATGGCGGAGCCCGTGCGGCCAGACGCGCATCCCACAAGATCGCCCAAGCTGTGCGAGCATCTTTCTCAACCCCGAAGCGGAAATCGGTTTTCCTTTTGCCGACCCACCGCGGTCAAGATTTGGGAACACGGGACCTGGGGCCTTACCTCGCATCTCTAGCCACGCGTGCAGCACGGCCATCGTCTCAGGAGGTACTACCATCCACTCCCACTCACGATCTCCTTTTCCTTTCAACCGGATTCGGTCCGCGATGAGATCGATGTCGCTCAAATTCAACCCGATCAATTCCCGTTCGCGCAAGGCCAGGCTGCCAAACAGCCAGAGGATCGCGGTATCCCGCTCGGCCTTGAAAGGATTGGCTTGCTCCCCCGCCTTCTGCAGAAGGCGCTGAAACGCTCGAAGATCAGGTCCTTTGTTCTCTTTTCTCTTTTCGTGGCGTACTATGGCCACGTCGATCGGCCACGTCACCATACCGATCAACCGTGCGAACTTCACGAGCGCACGGATGCTCGCCAACGATCGATTGATGGAGGCAGAACTCTGATTTCTATCAAGAAGATGGGCCTTGTATGCCATCACGATTCTATTCGCTTTGCCGTGGCCGCCCAGGAAAAGACGCTGCGCCATTTCGGTTATGGTGAGCTTGCCGAGATAATCTGCGAAGCGCTGAAGATCCCCAGAATAGGCCCGAACTGTCGTAGCTTTCTTGCCCGCCAAGAATTCCGCGATGAGCGTGTCCATGCCTTCCAACTGCGTGGGAAGACGCTCTGGCTCCAACGGCACTAGCGGTAGATCAACGCTCATCGCGCCTCAGCCGCAACTGCGCCCGTCTCACCGAGATCGTTGTCATCACCACATTCCAGGAGATGAACACTAGGAAGAGTAAAAACAATTTCACGTCTTAGTGCCATCAATTTTAGGTGATTTCGCACTAACTCTCGCTGTTATACCGACCATAGGGTCGCTCACGACGGCTGTTTCATCGGGAAGAGGACATATCCTTACTATGGGTTTTCCGTACCTAGTGATAACAGCATCGCTACCGGTGTTCCTTACTTCGTAGAGAACTTCCATCAGTTTACCGCGAAGTAGCATAGTCATAGAATAACTTTTCACTGTATAAATCTTTCTATGAACCCGGGTCTAGTTAATAGGAATCCTAGTATATTAGGGTCGAAACGAAACCATTCTCTACGTTCCCTATCACCGTGAAATTTACGGTGCATATCTTTTTCTAGATGCGTAGATACCGGGTTGTATTCGTACCAATCCACGTAGGCGAGACGTAGCTCGTATGGATTTGCGTTTTGTAGATCGTTTATTCTCGACACAAGAGAATCTACATCTGTCCCTGACACTCTACCTATCTTTATAAAATTTGTTCCGGCTGCTCGTAGCCAGTAGCACGAGAAAGTGTCTTTTGGCTCTGGCTTCGGAAGAAGAGCCAAAACGTCTTTTACATGATCGTACACACAAGAGTACTGTGCGAGAGAAGATCTCGGTGCGTCTCTTGGAGGTAAAGACGCAGTTATCGGGTAAGTAAGTTTTTTACCTGGAACCAATCTTCCATGGAGCTGCATCAGCCATCCGGAATACAATGCCTGTTGGATTGGAGTGTACAGATCATCGAACGGTATCCCGAGGGTCCGTGCTACCTCGTTCTCGGACATCGGGGTCTTTTTCTTATGGATCCATTCCACGATTTCGTCCATGCGCATGGAGAGCCTTTTACACACTGTATGTAATATGCAAGCCAGATCTTGCAGACTCAATGCGCATCGCGTAGCCTCCCCGGTAACCAGCCATCGCGCACCATCCAAGCCAAGGAGTCATCGTGGGACAGCTCGACATCACCGAAGCCGACCTGAAAGCACTGCCACAGGGCGTTGCTCGGGAGGCCGTTAAGGCGATCCTCAACGTTCGTCAGGCCCTTTTCGACACGCTGGGCGGCTTTCCGGCCGACAACGTGATGCCGTACTTCTACTCGTTCATCAACACGACCGCGAACGCCAATGCGATCCCGGCCAACGGAACGATTCAGAACTCGATCAAGATCAGCGCCGACGCTGCCTTCGTCGGCATGTCGATCCGCGGTGCGAGCGACGGCGACTACACCGCCTTTATGCGCATCGACGCGAGCGATCGCCAGTTGATGAACATCCAGATCCACAGCAGCGCGCTGATGGGTACCGCCGAGCGCCCGGGTCCGCTGCACAAGCCGCTCCTGCTCCCGGCCAACACCACGATCTCCTTCGACGTCACCGACCTGTCCGGCGCGACCAACCAGCTCTACTTCGTGATCGCTGGCTTCAAGGTCTACGGCCGCCGCGTTGCCGGTTGAGCCGACACTGCGTTGATCGGCCGAGACATTCTCGGTCGATAGACCTGTGAACGGGAGACGCCATGGCCCAGAGCATCTTCGATGACGAGATGGACCGTCGCCTACAGGGCGGCGATCCGACGCAGCATCCTCTGGAACTTCCGGGGACCACCACGCAGGACATGCGTGATCTGAGGAACCGATCCAACAGCGTCCCGCCCAACGGTGCCGGTGCTGGACCCGGGCCGTCGCTCTTGTCGCCGCTGGACAAGGCCCGCGCGGACTACTTGGTCCGTGAAGTGCTGAAGGCGATTCGAAATACGAACATCACCGCGTCAGAGCCGGCCCATGCGGTGCCGATGCTGTTCTCGACGCCGATCGATCAATCGGCGCGCTTCGTGCTTCCCGGTGCCGTCAGTGCGTACACCACGGTCCTGAGCTACACCGCGCCTCCCGGACGATGGGCGCGCATCGAAGCCTACGGTGTCGACGTCAGCGGTGGATTCACTTACGACGGCAGCATCCTCTGGCAGTTCATGCTCAACGGTGCGCCGATTCAAGATCTCTACGATTGGGGCGAGCACCGCGGATCGCTGATTCAGCCGTCCAACACGTACTTCCTCGTGCCCATGGGCCAGACGGTGTTCTTCCAGGTCCGACGAGCGATTGCCGCCGGTTCCCCCAACAACGTCGACATGGTCTTCAAAGGCTACACCTGGCGCCTGCGCGACGACTACGAGGGTACCAAGGCCTCGGTTACGGCGTTCTGAGGCCCGCAGTGGACCTCCAGCCCTACGAGCGACAAGCGTTCGAGACGATCGTTCGCGCACTGCCGACGAGCAACATGCCCGTTCGCCGGCCGTCGTTCAACGACCCGACATTCTGGTCCCGGCCGCTCGTGCTCACCAAGATCGAGCCGGTCGCGGCTGGCGGCTGGGTCGATTTTCTCGTGCTGCCTGGGATCCTGAACTACGTCTATGTGGTCAACAAATACGTGGCCGATTCGTTCGGCGACAACGCGCTCAGCGGCTTGGAATTCCGATTGGTGTTCGACGGCACCATCCCGCCGAATTTCTCCATACTCCCTGGCGCTGAACACCACAAACAGCCGGTCACCGCGTTCCCGCTCGTGCCGCAGAAAACATTCTTCCTTGTCGAGGAGAACGACAACCTCATCTTGCAGGTCCGGAACACCGGCGTCTTCCAACAGCTCGTCTGCTGCGCGTTCTACGGCTACGCCTACAACACGTACATGACCGAGAAGAACTGGCGCGAAGGCGTGACCGATGCATAGGGCACCATCGTCGGCGGATATGCGCAAGGCCGTGCAGAAGCTGTCGCGAGATTTCGCGAACACTCCAGGCGTTCTGGAAATCAATCTCGCTTTCCACCGCGGTCAGCCGGCGGTGATCGTTACTGGTCTGGCCGATATTCGCCCCGCAGGATTCCCCGGCGGTATCCGGATGCGGAACAGCGATCAGAGCCTGTACGTGCTCCCGATCGTCTGGCAGAAGTTCTCAGGTCTCACGGGCCGCACGCCGGTGCCCAAAGCGAACGACATTGACCTCAATCTCGATATGTGGGCGGGTGCGCCGGCCGTCGATCCAAAGCCGGTCAGGCTGATCGAGCCGAACAAATGGGATACTTTCCCCACTGAACAACGTACGCCACCAGCGCATGGAGATCGAGCCCAGGCGTCGATCCCAATGCGGAAGCCGCAGTTCGTCGAGCCGAATTTCTGGGCGAAACCGTTCTTCAAGTGCGGCGAAACATGCCTCGAATTCTACGAGACTTGGTACACGGTCCTGGTTTATCAGGTGCCGAGCGACTATTTGCTCATCGTCGATGGAATCAGCTACGAGTTCCGTGAAAATCTCTCGACGTTCGACCAATTCCAGATCAGAGTTCGCCGCAACACCGAGAATCTTTCGCAGTGGTACGACATGATGGCGTTGCCGAACCCTGACCCGGCGTTGTCGTACACGTTCGGCGGCCACATTCAGCCGATTCCGTTTTACGGGCGATTCGATCATGATCAGCGCTTGCTCATCGACGTGAAAGTTCTCGGTCCATTCCCGTTCACCAAGACAAGCGCCGACAGCCTCGGTGGCTGCATGCACATCTGCGCGAAAGGCTGGCTCGGTAGCCTCTACGACAATCGCGACGGCGGCGCGCGGCCAGTCGATATGGGCACTATCAACAGCATCGCTCTGGATGACGGGTGAACTATGTCTGCTGCGTGCCCTGATTGCGATCCGACATCAACGACACCTCCGCCGTGCCCAGCACCGGGCGGATCGAACTGCTGCCTGAAGCTTCGGTACACATGCGATGGCGACGGTTGGGTGCTCGATGTAGTGAATACGGCGTGCGTCGATAACACGTTATGCAGTCCTTTTGTGGAGACGTGCTCGGCGACAGAGTTCACGAGTGAGAAGCAAAACGCATGCGTATGCTTTGATGTGCCGGTCGATCCTTGTCCGCCGACGTGCGATTGTGGGACGACTACGACGAGCACGTCGACGAGCACGTCGACAACTTCCACTAGCTCGACATCGACTAGCTCGACATCGACGAGCACTACCAGTACGTCGACGAGCACTTCCTCGACGAGTACGTCGACGAGCACTTCCTCGACGAGTACGTCGACGAGCACTTCCTCGACGAGTACGTCGACGAGCACTTCATCAACTAGCACTTCTACCAGCACTTCTACCAGCACGTCCTCGACGAGTACTTCTACCAGCACGTCTTCAACGTCGACCAGTTCGACAAGTAGTTCGTCGTCTTCTACGCCTCCTCCTTCGTGCCCTGCATCCACTGGATCTTCGGAACATCTCGTACAAGCCGGACTATCTTGCAGTATTAGCGGGTCTCGGGCGGGAGCATTTGTCGTAGCCAAACCCGTAGGGGCATCTGCCAGTTGTTGCTACCGCATCGATGTGACGGTTACTGGATCAGCCACCTTTGGATGCACCGGAACTCCGTCGCAACAAAACGTCAGCGTCAATTTACAAACGGATAACGGCACCAATCTTAATTCGGCCTGCAATCTTAACGATGGCTCGACTCAAGCTCGCATAGTAGACACTACCGAGCCAGCTACGGCACTCAGTGGAAGCATTAGTTTCTTTGTCTGCAATCCGTGCTCAGTTCGTGCAACTGTAACTTTCACCAACGGCGGTTCTCCGACCGGCGGAACTTTCAGCTTCGATGTGACGGTTACCTGGACTGTAACTGTGTCCGATCCGAACGGATGCCCGTAAATGACTGCTTTTCTCATCTATACACTGGCGTGCATAGGTATTCACCGTATCTGGAACTTTGAGGACATATTTTTAGGTGTACGTACTCATTTATTGAAGCGACATAATAATTATATTTCACGAGGAAAATTTTCCCCGCTTAAACCGATTCTTTGCCACTCCTGTAATGCATTTTGGGTAGCTCTCTTGTTAGGTGTGATTATTTCTCTGATACCGAACCTAACAATAATCGAGAATTCTTTTGCTGCCTACGCTGTACTGCGAGGAACTCTCTGGATTTATAACGTATCATCAAGCATACATAAAAAATTACCTGGTTCACCTGAGCAGATGAGCGCGTATAAACCCGTAGAAAAATCTATAGGTAGCAAACCTAAGATAAAAATACCACCGCCATGGATAACAGCTCCCCCAGGACAGACGCTGTTCATAGAAGAAAAGGACCTAGTAACACAAGAAGAAATAGACGAATATTTTGCCAAGAAGAACGGCGATAAAAATCAGGATTGCGGCTGCAACGCCAAAAAACAAGCCTTGGTCGATGACCAAGCTAAAAGCGCGTCGTACGACCAACGTGTCGTGCTCTTGACCAGCCTCGCATCCTTTCACCCATCCTACAGCCTCGTTTCGGTAATTTTCGACCAAGCGCGCATGCTGGCCGCCAACCCGAAACGTCTCGTTCAAGTGTGGGTCAACGAGGGCACAAACCTCAAGGATCTCCCGAAGTTTCCTGAAAACGTTCAGGTCCGTGCGATCGTCCCCCAAGTTTCTTGGAAGCTCGACGTTGTCGACGCGACCGATCGTCAGCGCATCGCTTCAACGATTCGCACTCATCTCATGCAGCTCGGCAACGCGACGATCATCAGCCACGACATGCTGTTCATCTCGCACTACCTGACCTTCGCCGCAGCGATCCACGACATCGGCCAGACCAAAGCGTTCACCTGGCTGCACGTCTGCCACAGCGCCGCTGAGAAGAATCCGCCACTGCCGACGAACGACCTGCGCTTCCGCTACACGCTGCCTGACGGTCACTACCTGCTCTGTCTCAACGAAGCCGAGAAGGAGTATCTGGCCGCGCACTACCACACGACTGTCGATCGTGTGCTCGTCGCTCCGAACGCGCGAGACGTGACAACCTTCGGCGCCTTTGACCCGATCGCCGCTCAAATCGTTCAGAAGCATCGTCTCTCAGAAGCGGACGTCGTCCAAATCTACCCGGTATCGAGCACCCGTCTCACCGCCAAGGGCGTCGATCTAGTAGCTGACGTGCTGACGCGGGTCGCGAAGAACCACGCCAAGACCGTCCGCCTGGTACTCGCCACCGCGCACGCCAACGCCCCAAACGAGAAGAAGGCGCTGGCGGACTTCCGCAGCCGGGTTGTCGCCCGCGGACTACCCAGCGACGCCTTGGTCGTCACCAGCGAGGAATATCCCGACATCTCCGCCGATGGCATTCCTGGGTCGGCCATCAAAGACCTTTTCGCCGTCAGCAACCTCTTCGTCTTTCCGTCGATCTCGGAGCTGTCGTCGCTGGTGATGCGCGAGGCGGCCCTCAGCGGCGCCCTGATGGTGTCGAACACCAGTTTGCACACGACGCCGGCCGAATTGGCGCTCCCAGGCCTCAGTTTCCCTTTCGGGAGCTTGCGCATGGGCGGATCTCAGGCGAACCTAGACGACGTGGCGGCACGGATCGTGGGCGCCTTGGATGCTTCACCGACAAATCTCACCAAGCGTTTCGCGCTGCGGCGGTATTGCTACCGCGTTGCAGGCGAGGACTTGGAAAAGGCGCTCCAGCATGCGCAGCCAGTCTAACCGTTTGAACTCCACTAATGGCATCCTAGGATCGATCCATGGCCATTCAGCTTTTTAGCGCTGCGGCCCAGTCATTCAATGACACTCCGACCGAGCAGGGTCTGGAGACTCAGGTCGACGCGCTCTTCGCGCCGTTGCTGAGCGACACCATTGAAGGCGTTCAATTCTCCGCGAACGACCCGTCGAGAACCCGCGGCGACGATCTGCGCATCATCGTCACATACTCGACCGGCGGCATCGTCATCACGCACCCGTACAAGATCAAAGGCTTCACGGCCATCAGCGTCGGTGATCTCGCCACCCAAGTCGGCAACTTCATCACCGCCAACCCGACGTTCTTCTTCGCGCCGGTCTACTACCAGCAGCTCCAGTCCGAGCGCCGAACGTTGCAGTACGTCGGCCTGCTCGTCTACAACGAGAGCTTGTCTGACGGCTCCGCAAACTGGGCGGGCGGCGGAAATCCTCCGGTCGGTGTGGCCGGTGGTGACCTCCAAGGCACCTACCCGAATCCCCAGGTTAAGCAGTCGTCGGTGGCGTTCGCGTTCGACGGCATCATCACGCCGACACCACTCGCCGCGACCACGAACAACTACAATCCTCCAGGGTTGTCTGGTGCCAATACCATCCTGCTGTCCGCGACGGCCCCGGAAATTCTGACCGGTATAGCCGGTGGGGCGCTCGGGCGAATTCTTATCATCCACAACACCGGTGGCCCGACCATCACGTTCCAGAACGCCAGCGGTGGAAGCTCCGCCGGAAATCAGTTCGCGTTCCCGAATGGCGACATCGCTCTCCTCCAGAACGCCGTCATCGAACTCCAGTATGATGCGACCGCTGCGGTGTGGCGCACTGTTGGTGACATCGGCTCTTCAAGCCCAGGCGGTGTGGCCGGCGGCGATCTCACCGGAACATATCCGAACCCGAAGGTCAAGCAGTCGTCCACAGCGTTCGCGCTGAACGCGATCATCGGCCCTTTCACTCTGGCCTCTGACACGAACAACTGGACCCCGTCAGGACTGAGCACGTCGAACGGCATCTTCGTCAATTCTTCCGCTGCGATCAACATCACCGGTCTCGCCGGCGGTGCTGCTGGTCGAATCATGCTCCTGACCAACAATGGGACGTTCGACATCACGCTGTTGAGTGAGAATGCCGGCAGCACGGCAGCAAATCGCTTCGAGCTGAGTGGTGATGTCACCCTTGCTCCGAACCAGTCCGTCATCCTTCAATACGACTTCAGCATCTCTCGCTGGCGCGTCGTGGTTGGAGGAAGCGGAGGCGGCAACGGTCAGACATCGATAGCGCTCGCGAACGGCGCCAACACGGTCAGCAGCGTTCCGATCGCATCCATCGGCGACGTGATCTGGAGCTACACGCTGGTCAAGGGCAGCGTCCGCTACAACGAGACCATGCGCGCGACCCAGGACGGTACGAATCCGTACAACGTCGCGTACGACACCGTTCTGACGCCTGGCACGGTTGATGTCGTGATGAGCGTGACGCTCAGTGGTGGCAACCTCAACCTGATCGCTACGACGTCATCGACCGGATGGACCATCCGCTTCCGCTTCGCTGAGCTGAGCGCTTGATGCAGCCACCATCAACAGACAAGATGCTGCACTTCGTTGGTGGAATGATTCTCTACATTCTCGCCGCGGCAGTGACGTATTTCTGTTTCCCAACGATGAGCCCGATAGTGGAGGCGGCCATTCCGTTCAGCGTCGTTGTGGTTGTAGGGATCGCGCGAGAAGCCTATCTCGTTCAGCATCACGCCGAGCCTCTTCCACGCGTACCTGACGCTCTCGCTCTTGTTCTCGGCGCTTTCATCCTTTCCTTCTTTCAAGTCGTTCTTGGTCTCTCGACGTAAAATAGAGACCTCCACAACCGCTCCGATAGCGCGGTTTTCAACAACGGGTGACACCCAATGACTACAGCATCTGCCGCAGCTCTCGCTGCTGACGCGACGCCAAAGAAGGCAACGCATACTCTCCACCTCGACCGCGGCGCGGCCTACCTGTTAGAAGGTATCCTCCAGGATCCAGGCCCCTGCACGACTCCGAACAAGCTTGTTCGCTGGTCTCGACTGTGGCAAAAGGTTCGCGCGGTGAACCCATCTATCCGAGCGTGGCTCCTGACGGCGTTGACTTCGAGAAGGCTGTCGTAATCGAAGAGAACGAGACTCAGCCGGCGTACCAACGGCGTACCGCAGCGCATGCCGATGCTTTCGAAGTGTGGCGTGTCGAACCTATCGAACTCGGTCTCAGCGATAAACAGCGAGAGATCGCGAGAGAAGCGATGAAGTGGGTCATCGAAAATCAGAAAAACCCTCAAGTTCGCTTCAAGATCACCCAAAGCACCCACGTCGAGAAGCTTCTTGTCGCGCTGGGATTTGGACCTGAAGAGGACGACGATGCCCCGTTGAGAGCGATACCGGAATAAATTTCATGCGCATATAAGTCCTCCTTCTGCTTTCACAGAGCTAAGGAGGACAGTGTGCGACAAAACCACTGTTAATAGGATCTTCTATGTCTACCAAGCTCGACCCCGTTTCTCTCGATCCAGTTCCTGCCCGAGTGATCACTCCCGAGCGTCGAACACTTGAAATTTCGATCTCGACGGTCGCCGGAACAGACCCGGTATTCAACATCGTCCGCGAGACAATCGCTCGTGACGATAAAGGGGTCATCATTCCGGACTACGAGGGATACACTCGTACGAATATCCGCGGCACGTACTCACAACTCGCCGCATTGGCCCCAGAGAAGGCTTCGATCATGAGCGACATAGCAGATACGATCGATCTGTTCGAAACCCGTAAGAACGCTGCCGATGCGATTGTTGCCGCTCAAGCCGCTGCCGCTGCCGCTGCCCAAGCTGCCAGACTCGCTGCTCTGGGCGTCAAGTAACACTCTTTCTGCTGAGGTGACCTATGGCTGAACAATCTTTTCTCGCCAAGCTCGGACTCCGGCTCGGAATTCTCGGGTCAGCGGCAAACCTAGCGATCGCTGCGCCTCTGGCGACAGGAAACTATGACCCAACCGCGGGAACTGCGTCTAGTCGGATCGGTTGGTACTTCGACCGAACCAGCGGGCTGGAAAAAATTGGACTTGTGGTCATGGGTACCGAGATTTTCGGCTTCCAGGCCGGTGGATTGATGAATGTCAACGGCGTGAGATTTCTTCACAAGACCGGAACGCAAAACACGTTCGTTGGCGATAACTCCGGAAATGTAACTACTATTGGAACTGATTTAACTGGTATTGGATTTAACTCCCTCGGTAATATCACGACCGGTATTGATAATACCATGGTTGGCGCGAATACCGGCCAGGCTATTACTACCGGGTCGTATAACACTGGAGTCGGTCGACAAGCTCTCTTGGGGAACGTCAGCGGTAATAACAATACTGCTCTTGGTTGGGGGGCGTTGGAGACTAACTCCACGGGCGTGCAGAACGTCGCTCTCGGCACCAACGTCTTGAGCGCGTCCAATACCAACGATTGTGTCGGTATTGGCGAATCAGCGTTGAACGGCGTAACAACTGGGTCCGGAAATATTGGTATCGGGTCATTTGCCGGCGCTGGTATTACAAGCGCGACGCAAAACGTGGCTGTTGGGTATGCGGCGCTCAACAGCGCAACCACCAACGGCAGCAATGTGGCTATCGGGTTTGAGGCTGGGAGGCTGACCACTGGAAGTGGTGCTACCTTCGTCGGCTTTCATGCCGGATACCACAATACGGTTTCAGACACGACGGCTGTCGGTGCAACGGCGCTCGCTTCGAACACTGGTACCCACAACACGGCTGTTGGTTCTGCGGCGTTGACCAACAACACCAACGCCAACGGCAATACTGCTGTTGGATTCCAAGCTATGAACCTCACCACAAGCGGTGGCGGCAACACTGCCGTTGGCGATCAGGCGTTGGTACTTCATACCACAGGAACCAATAACGTTGCGGTTGGTCAGTTAGCGTTGTCCACCTGCAACACTGGAGCGTTTAATACCGCGGTCGGAGCGGGAGCGATGCAGGGAACTTTTGTTACTGGGCAGACGAACGTAGCTGTTGGTTTCAACGCGATGAACAGCGCGACGACCTGTAATGACAATGTTTCTATCGGCGTTAATTCGCTATTTTCCGCCACGTCTGGCTCCCACAACGTTGCCGTCGGGCGAAATGCTCTAAACCAGCTAGTGGCTCAAAACGATAATACCGCAGTCGGGTACAACACGTTAGCAACGGCCAGCTCTGGTACGCAAAACACAGCGGTCGGTTCCCAAGTACTCCAGTCCATAACCATCGGCACTGCAAATACCGCTATGGGGTATCTTGCTATGGCTAATGCTACAGACGCCGCGGTCTCTACCGCTGTCGGATCAGGAGCACTCGGAAGCTGTCACGATTCTGTCGGCGTGAGTGCATTTGGTGTCCTCGCCGGAAACGCGGATATTTTCGGCACTGATAATACCTATCTAGGTCACAGCTCCGGAAACTCCGGATCTATATCCAACCCTGTCGGATCTACTTGCCTTGGATCTTTTGCGCAAGTAACAAACAATTTTATTATGTCCTTCGGGCCGCCGATTGGGGGAGGAAACGAAGTAAAAATTGCTCAAGGCGGTACGGATTCTCCGAACGCTTGGTATACTACCTACGGTGCTGGCGCAGCATCGTTGTCCGGTCACCTCTGGTCTGGCGCGTGGTTCTCTGGCGGAAGTGCGACCACAACGAAACCGATGGTGTTGGTCGAACCTGCTGGCGCCACGAGCACTGGCTGGAGCACTAACGGTACCGGTATCGGTGTGAACGCGGCTAGCGGTTTCACCGGGCGTCTGCTCGATCTGCAACTGAACGGAGTGACGGCGGTAAATATCTCCGCCGCACTGATGGTCTTTGCCGACAACTACACGCTGCGATTCGGAACCACTACCGGCATCATGATTGGAGATAACGCCAGTCAGAAAATAGGATTCTGGAATAAGACGCCAGTGGTCCAACAAACGGTTACCGGGTCACGAGTGGCGGGAGTCGCGCTGACCAATCTCCTTACCACCTTAGCGTTGATCGGTATTATTGTCGACGGTACGTCTGCGTGATCCGTTGAGTACTGCTGTCCATAAATATACTAACGAACACATCATGGCATCTCGTTACCCCAGCAATCCTGAACTTCCCCCAGCGGACATCAGCCCCGCCATTCTCTATGGGATGATGGCTGAGACCCGTCGTGACGTTTACCAACGTCTCGACATCATGTCTGAAGAGATGCGCCGCGGCGTCGGAGAGATCAAAGAGATTCTATCGGATGGAAGAGAAGTTTTCGGCCGTCACGATGAGCGGATACACTCCGTTGAGCGGAAGATAGACGACCTCGAAAGTGATGTTCAAAAGATACCACGGGGAAAAATAGGGGACGAGTCCAGCCGCGGGAACAAAGTCATCAAGTCGGAGAAAGACATCCGAATCAAGATCGTCAACACGCTCATCCTCGCAGCGGTCGGCGCCATCGGTACACTCATCGGCGGTTACATCGTGAAAACTTTGACCGCCACATTGCTCGCTGAACAACGTGAAGCCATGCGCGCACAGATCAAAGACGCGCCGACCGCGGACCACTCGGCGCCATGAACGAATACCTATGGGGCATCATCCTTGTTGTCTTCGTAGGTGTGACCTTCTGGTTCAACCATCCAGCGCCGTCGACCAACGGCCTTCAGCCGGTGACCGAGGAGTCAGCCCATTTTCACCTTCTACGACATCAAGGAGATGGTGATGGTCTGGTCACAGTCACTGCTCCGACGAGCGACATCGGTCGCACTGCTCGCTACGTGCTTGATGATGGCCGGCTGTACCAGGCCGACGACGAGCCCGACGGCGGAAAAGACGCCATCACCGCCAGCGTCCGCCCCGACTACTACCTTATCGACTCCACCAAGCTCGATCTCGGCGCCTGGAGTGCCTACCGTACCGGAAGCCACACCGACGGCCGCTTCCAAGTCGGTGTCCGTTACAGCCCCGTCCGTCTCTTCTACGGCACCATCGCCCCCGATCTCGTCGCCTCCGAAGACGTCATCGGAGCCGGGCTCAGTGTCTATCCCCCTGAGCGCCTGGTTGGCCGCTATTTTGATCACATTGGTCTTGGTGGTTGGTATGGCGCACCTTTTGACGGAGGAAACCCCTCCTGGATGTTCGGACTCACCTTCTCCACTCACTGAAAAAGGATCTCCCATGGGTTTCTCAGACGCCATCAGCGCTCTCTTCACTACGGCCAAGAAAGACTTCGCCGACATCCCCAACAGCAAGACTACCTCGACGCGCCTAATCGCGCTCGTGGCCTTTGTCGGCATGATCCTCTGGTTCACCAAAGGCGTTCTTACCAGCGAGTTGTATCACCTGATCTTCTGGGCCTTCGCCGTCTACACGGTCTGTAACACCGTCACCAAAGGCATCCAGATGATCGGGGTGACCATGGTCAAAGTCGCTCAGCTCAAACATGCGCAGGTGGCTCCAGGAGTGAAGGCCTAGCCTCGCACTGGCGTTTCTCCCGTTTTGGCGCACACTTAGAGATCCTTTTCCATTAGGAACTTAGATGTCAACCGCGGTCATCCTGATCAAATCCGATAGTGCGGCGGCGTTCACTACCGCGGTGAACGCCGCACTGGCGGCGTTGGTCAATCCGACGATCATCTCAGCGGCATTCTTTGCGCAGAATCCGCAACGACGAGTCGGCGAAGAACACGGTTGTGCGATTACGTATACGACGGGCGGAGCTGTGCTCGCGACCCCGTTCCTGTTGTCGGTTCTTGAAGCTGTGACGATCACCGATCTCAACACTCTCATGGTCGCATTCCAACTCGCCCAGGCTGCCGGCTTCGTCGCTGGCTCTCGTTTCCGATTTCTCGACGAAGGCATCAAGCAGGCAAAATATATCACTTGGACGCTCTACAACGCCACACCAGGAGCGAGTGCGAATTATATGCCCGTCTCTGGCGGTGGTGGCGGTGGTGGCGTTTGATTCTCTCAACCATCATTTAGAGACCTTTTACCACAGGAACCCCCATGGCCACCGCCGTCATTCTCATCAAAGCCGACAGCGCATCCGCGCTCATCACCGCCGTGAACGCGGCGCTGGCTGCCTTGACCAACCCAACCATTCGCTCGGCGGAATTCTTCGCGCAGAATCCGCAGCGGCGTATCGGCGAAGAGCACGCCTGCGCTATCACCTATACCGACGGGGGCGCTGCACTCGGAACCCCCTTCCTGCTCTCCGTGCTGGAAGCGGTGACGATCACCGACCTCAACACCGCGATGGTCGCCTTCCAAACTGCGCAGTCGGCCGGCTTCGTCGCCGGCTCTCGCTTCCAGTTCCTCGACGACGGCACCAAGCAAGCGAAGTACATCGCTTGGACGCTCTACAACGCCACCGCTGGCGCGAGCGCGAACTACGTTCCGCGCTGAGTGTCGTGAACGACGATCTTCACATCCATTGTGACGAACACGGATCCGTGCCCTGGGAGGGGCACGTCATCTGTGTGATGTGCGAGCGCGTCCACGGTCCGAAACAGACGCTCGATTTGTGTGCTTGCGGTCGTCGTCTTTGGCCGGTGAGCAATCCAGCAGATGATGCCTTCACCGCCCGCGCTATCTGCGCGGCGTGCTACTACCGGCAAACAGCGCCGAAACCGATCTTCTCGAACGCGTAGGAGCTTTTCATGGCCGTCGATATCCCAACGCTGTCCCATTTCACCCTGAAGGTGTTTGCCCCGATTGGAGGCAAAGTCTCTCCTGCTTTGCAGGCGCAGACTACGCAGCTCTTCCAGCGTATGGCTGATACGATGCCATGGTTGCCGTACAACCCGGTATCGATGGCGGCCCTGGCGTTCAATCAAGGTACCTATCCTTACCCGACGCCAACAACGACGATGACGGTGGTGCCGTCGGTCATCACTCAGTATGCGGATCGAGTCGCATTGTGGAACCAGCTCGCCAATTTGTTTAAGCCGATAACGGCGGCTGTGCTCAATAATGACATGGCCACTGCGCAAAATCTCGGGTATCAGCTCGACGCGAATGCGGACTTCTGGAATACCGTCGCGAAATACACCGACGTCGACGAGATTATGAAGGTCTGGGATGATTTCTGGTCGGTTGTAGCCTCGTACCGAGTAAGCCGAGACGCAGCCACCGCCCAACTGAAGATTTCTCAAGACATCATCAACCAGTACGGATCGCAGGTTCCTTCGAATCTTTCTTCCCAGGTTCCAGCTCTTCAGGCTCAAATATCTTCTCTCGACGCCCAAGCGCGATCCGCCTTTGGTAAAATACCGACCGCAACTGCTAGCGCAGGCTTAGGCGTATTCCCGCTCGTAGCTGTGGCGGTTTCGTCAGTTGTCGTGACGATAGTCATCGGTGCGACAACTATCGGATACCACATAGTTACATCGATGACCGAAGTTCAAAAGCAGGCCTCGCAGAATGCGACTGACCTGGTGAATTGGCGCAATGTCGCTGATCAAGCCGACTACGAGTCCGGTAAAATAACGAACGCCGAGCTGATGCAGCGGCGCGAGCAAACAGCACAGCAGGCTAACGACATCGTTAAGAATCAAGGGGCCCAGGGAATCGGAAGCGCCTTCGCCAAGATCACTACCGGGATGGCGATGGGGATCGGTGCAATCGTACTCGCTGGTTTCGGTGCTTTTCTTCTGCTGCGTAAGAAGTCTTCGGACTAGCATGGCGCTCCCGTACCGATTCGTGGAGGCATGCGCGTTGCTGCCCATGCTCCACGTCGAGCGGGCACCACCGAATACGATCTACTGTGTCGGTCCGCAGGCAGAAACCTTGGCCAAGGATGTCTTCCGTTGGCGCGACGTGGCGCGAGTCTACCTTAACGACCCGCCGCTCGCGCTACGCGACCCGCGTTTGGTTATCGGCCCTCCGCCGGTCGGCTCTTGTTCAGCGGTGCTCTTGTCGCCGGAAGTGCAGCCGGATCCGTTCATCTACGCGCTTTCACCGAAGGGCGTGATCAGCGTGAGCACGATGGAGCTGAACAAGGTCGGCCCATTGATGCGCCACATGCGGCAACTTTTCCCGCGATCGGTTGTCCCGTGGCGGGAATATCTGCTGCCTGAAGTGCTGTTCGGCGTTCTCGCCAGCCCGAGCGGCGCCCCGAAAAGGATCCGTCAACCGCCTGGCGGTGCGATCCGTCTGAGCGAAAAATACATTCCTTGCCTGTTCACCTTTGGCGCTGACGAAGCTCGTCTGGTGTTCGGGGAGCAACCGGCTAAGAAAGAACCTGTATCGACGCAAGGAACGCCTCCCCATGGCTAGTATCCTCAGCAATCTTTTAAACAAAGCCGCCAACAGTGGCGCGGTGAAGAGTGCCATTTCCTCCGCGAGATCGGCGACTGGTGGGTCGATCCCGATCCCACCGGATGTCTTGCGTTCCTACCTGCGATCTCAACCCGCCTACAATGACAACCGCGAACGCGCCGCCGTGGTTCTCGGTCAAGGATTCGGCATCTACGACGGCTACGTCAAAGCAAAACCGTTCCTGTTCGCCGGTTCGCTCGCCAGCGCGGCATTCTCAGGATTCGCTCTCTACAAGCGCCACAAAAAAGGTGCCGAGGCAATCACGCTGCACAGCGCCAATCTCGTTGCCTCACTGATCGTCGCCTACCTCACTCGCCCAGGAACGACACCGCCCGCACCGGCAGGAACCTCGTCCGGCGATGTCGCGGGCTACAACGTGATCGCCGGGCTCGACAAGAAGCGCGCCGCGCTGAAGGCGAAAGATCCTCAGTTCGCCGACAAGGTGTTCGCTCGTCTTGCACAGATGCCCGGCGTGAGAGAACAGCTTGCTGCTTCACCTTTGGTCGCCGCAGCGATCACTTGATCATGCACCGGAGAGCTAAAATCCCGGCGCTGAAGAAAGTCTTCCGCCTGACGTCGCCCGTTGGCCGCGTCTATAAAGTGAACGGCGCTGCGGTTCGAAAGAGGTATGCTCCATTCGTGGCGGGAGGACATCCTTTAGTTTACAGCTACGTACCCGATGGAGAAATTTGGCTGGAACGCATGAAAGGCGGCCGTCGCGACGAGCGCAATATCCTGGCGCACGAGATGACCGAGATCCTCCTGATGCGCTTCAAGGACTGGGGATACGACAGAGCCCACAACGAGGCCAACCGGGTCGAACAGCTCCTCCGAAAAGGCACCCCACCACTGGCCGTCTTCAAGCGGTTCCTGCGCAAGCGGTTCCGCAGAGGCAGCCCCGAGCACCGCGATGAGCTGGCGGCCGAGCTGACCCGGGTCTACGAGCAGTACTGACCAGAAAACCCTTGCGCATCACTTGAAACCACCCTTGCCGCACACCCTGCGTGGTGTAGGCTTACGACGAGGTATCTCCCATGGAATCCGATCCGCACGACGCCCTGCTGCTCACTCGTCGCCCGACGACCGTGGTCTCGCAGCACACCCGCATGTTCGATCGCATGCCGGCGCCGTACGGCGCTCAAGAGGACGAGGAGCGCTTGTTCTCGGGCGTGGGTGCCGATGATGGCGCTGCGGACCTCGCGACGAAGCTCGCCGCCGATCGCGCGGCCATCGTCTCGACGATCACCGGCGTCGCGCCGGCAGGAACCGCGGCGGCCACTGTCGCTGCTCCGGTCGCCGTGGTCTCGAAAGTTCCCAAGGCGGCCCTGATCGCCGGCGCGGCGCTCGCTGCTTGGTTCCTGTTCTTCCGGAAGTGAGATCGTGACCTACTTGAACGGCTCGTACCTGGAAGACCTCGCAGGCGACATGGGTGATGACGTTGGCGCCGAAAACGCCACCGTTGCGCTGTCGCCGGCCACTGGTGAACAAACACCCGCGCAGCTCGATCTGATTCAGCTCCCGGGCGGAATCATCATGCAGCGGAAGACCTTCTGGATCATCGTGGCTGTGATCGCCGCGGTGGGCATCTACAGCTACATGAAGCGCTCGAAGACGCGCGAAGTCAGCACGGCGGACGAGTGATCCCGAAGTCACCCGCGCAGTACGTTCTCGGCGCGCTCGGTGACGTTGCGGGCTCGGCGTTGTTTCGGAGCGCCCTGAAATACTGGTGGGTCACCGTTCCGGTCGGTTACATCACCTGGGCTTCGATCAAAGAGCGGAAGAAGCGCAAAGAGCTGACTCCGTTGTACGTCGTCGGCGACGTCGCCCCCGTTGTGACGCTGGTGGCCACGCTGGTACTGCTCAACCACACGCTCGACGAACGCGAACGCCTTGCCGCCAGTGCGGCCGTGGCCAGCTCGATCCCGCCTTCCACCATCAAGGATGCGTCCTTCACCACGACGCCGGCCACCTAGGAGCCGCCATGCGCCGCCAATTCCAATCGGTCAGCCCGGAGACCTCAATCGATCCGATCGCCCATTCTGGGCGCGGTACGAAGCAGGAAACCCGCTCGGACAATGGCCTGGCCAACGACCGCAAGGGCATCATCTCGGTGCGCCGCGGCGACAAGATCGACTTGGCGCCAAAGAGCGAGACGCGCGAGGAT
>Ga0210408_10001772_pt1 | contig 21899 bp, 12 predicted proteins | sample IncBWH4MmetaG_FD_155471 | JGI IMG/M metagenome (GOLD analysis project Ga0210408, IMG submission 155471) | Forest soil microbial communities from Barre Woods Harvard Forest LTER site, Petersham, Massachusetts, United States - Inc-BW-H-4-M | ecosystem: Environmental > Terrestrial > Soil >...
GTTCGTATTGGGTGATTTCGTCTTCCTTGTTCTTGACGCTCTTGAGCTTGTCCTCGGCGGCCTTTTTGCGCTTGTCACGCTCTTCCGGGGAGATGGCGCCTTCGTTCACGCCGGACTGCAACGAGGTATAGTCCTCCTTGAGTTTCTTGTATTCATCCATCATGGCGGTGTCGTCTTTTTTTATCTCGTCCTCGCGCACTTTGAGGGCGTCTTCGGCCTGTTTTTTCCGCCAATAATTGTCAAAGACTTTGCGCAAATCGACGGTGGCAATCTTGCCCTGTGCCCAGGCCGACCCGCTCAACAACGACATCAGCAATAAGGCAGGAATCCATGTTTTTGACCAGTTTTTCATAAAAAAGAGACAAGCAGAAACCGTGGCGGCAGCCAATACAAATCTGGCGCTCGGTGGGGTATAGACAGGGTGGCGGCCCGAACGTTCATCTTGCGGGGGGAGGTCAGTGGTGGGCCAGGCGGAAGAAGGCGAGGCCGTTGGCGGGTCCCAGGGTCACGGTGTAGAACCCGCCGTTTAAGACGGGGCTCTGCTGCACGGGCGTCCAGGCGATGGGCGGACTGAGGCTTGGGGCGGACTGAAGGCCGTAATCGGGGGCGGAGGCGGGCCACTGAAGCAGGAGGTTGCCGCCCGCCCTGGTGATGATGAGCACGGGCGAGAAGAAGTTAATCCTGGCCAGGAAGGCGATGCCGCTGGGGCCGACAAAATTAGTGCGGAAGGCCGACGCGCTCACCGGGAAATCGCTGGAGAAGGTCAGGCCGGCGACGTAGGCGGTGCTTTGAGCATCGACGGCGATGGCGAGCCCGTAATCATTCTGTGCGCCGCCGAGGTAGGCGGAGTACAGGGCCGCCGAACCGGCAGTGTCGATCGCCGTGACGAAGGCGTCGTTAAAGCCCGAATTATTGGTCCGGAAGAGGTCAAACGGGGCCACGACGGGGAAATCGATCGAGGGGGTGGTGCCGATGATGAAGACGCGCCCGAAGGGATCGACGGCGAGGTCTTCACCGGCATCATCGCTCGAACCGCCAAAATGAGCCGAATAAACCAGCGCGCCGGCCGGGTTGAACTTGCTGAGGAACGCGTCGTAGTTGAAGGCGTTGACGCCGTTGTTGCCGACGGCAAGGCCGGCGATGGCGGCGTTGGTGGGAAAATCGAGGGAACGGCAGGAGCCAGTGACGTAGGCGTTGCCGGCGGCATCCACGGCAACCCGGTAACCGAAGTCATTATCGGAGCCGCCAAGAAAGGTGGAATAAAGCAGGTTGGTGCCATTGGGTCCGATTTTTGTCAGGAAGGCATCGTAGGCGCCAATCGCGAAGGGCGAGTTGTTGAGGTTGGTTTGCTGGGCATTGGTGGTGACGGGGAAATCGGTCGAAATGGTGTAACCGGTGACGTAGGCGCAACCGTTGGAGTCGGCGGCAATGCCCTGGCCTTCATCCGAGAGCGATCCGCCCAGAAACGTGGAATAGACCAGGGCGCCGCCCGGGGCGAACTTGGCCACGAAGACATCGTCGGCGCCGGTGAGGCTGTTTTGAAAGGCGTTAGTGTGGGGGAAGTCACTCGAAAAGGTATAGCCGGTGATGTAGGCGTTGCCGGCCGAATCGACGGCGATGGCGGTGGCCACATCGTTGGAGGTTCCGCACAAGTAAGTGGAATAGACCAGGGCCGAGCCGTTGGTGTTGAGCTCGGCGAGAAAGGCGGAATCGGGATAAATGGGGTTGGGTGTGCCCAAAAGCCGGCTCTGGAAGGCGTTGCGGGTGGGAAAATTGGTCGAGGTGGTGAAGCCGGCCAGGTAGGCATTGCCGGCGCTGTCCAGCGCGAGGTCGTAGGCGGCGTCGTCGGCGCTGCCACCCAGGTAAGTGAAGTAAATGAGGTTGGTGCCGGAGCTGCCAAGCTTGGCGACAAAGGCATCGCCGTTGATGCCGCCCCCGGCAAAGTTGGTCTGGAAAGCGTTGGTGGGAATGGGGAACTGGTAGGCGGTCGATAAGGTTTCCCCGGCCAGATAGGTATTGCCGTTGGTGTCCACCTTGACGGAATAGCCGGCATCGCCGCCGTTGCCGCCGAAGAAGGTAGAGTAGCTGAAGACCGGGTCGATGATCAGGGGCAAGTCCGGGTCGTAAGTGCCCACGGCAAAGCCCGCGGTCCGGGCATCGGTGAGGCGATAGCCGCTGCTGATAGTTCGGCGGGTGCCATGGACAAGCTGGTAAAGCACGGGGCGGGCCTGGCGAATCTCGCCGCCGCCGAGGGTCAAGACCAGTTCGCCGGCCTGGTTGGTGGCGACTCGGTCCACGCCGTCGAAGTGGATGGCGATGGCGGCCGGGTCGGCGCCGGGGGCGACGGTAAAATCGTACTCGAGCTCGTGTTGGTTGCCGTAGTAGATGAGATCGATGCCGGGATAGAGAGCGGCGACGCGCACTTTGGCGTAGGTGGCGACGCCGGTGTGCCACTGGGCGGGGCCGGCGCCGATGAGGTAGTTGATTTTGCCGGGCATTTCTTCCGTGCCGGAAAGCCGGGCTTCGGGATTGGCGCCGAGGAATCGCATGCGGGCGGTGCAGGCCAGGACGGAGGCGGGGGTGGCGGGCCGGTCGCCGCGCATCCTTCGGGCGGGCTGGCGGGCCTCGAACTTGCGCAAGGCGAACTGGACTTCGGCCGGGGCGAGGGCGAACTGGTAATTCTGGCCGCGGGCGAGGAATTGGGCCGGGCCGGCGGCCTGGCCGAGATTGGCTTCAAAGTAGAGAGGTAAGGTGACAGGTGACGAGGTGACGGGTGACGAGGTGACGGGCGACGAGGTGACGGGTGTGGCTGCGTGACCGGCCAGGGCCAGGGCCAGGATGGCGCCGAAGGTTGAAAGAGTTGAATGGCAGTAACGCATACTAAAGGGCCCGGGTATAGCCGACGCCGAATTGGAACTGGCCGGAGCCGCTGTTGAACTGATCATGGCGGAGGGGGATGCCGTAATCCAGACGAATGGGACCGATGGGGAGGTTAAGGCGCAAGCCCAAGCCCCAGTTATCGTCGAAGTTGCTGAAGCTGAAGTTGTAGGGGCGGGCGAGGACGTTGCCGATATCATAAAAGAGGGCGAAACGGACGCCGACGCCGTGTTCCTGTTCGAAGATGGGGATGCTGTATTCAGCGGAGCCGAACCAGTAAGAGTCGCCGCCGATGGGTTCATCGAGGGCGCTGCCGGTGGGGATGGTGGACTGGCGCGGGCTGACGCTGCGGAATTTGAAGCCGCGGAGGTCCCAGAGGCCGCCCAGGTAGAATCTTTCATAGAAGGGCACATCGCCGCTTTGCAGGCTGTCGGCCACACCGGCGCGGCCGGTCAGTTCGAGGACATGGCCTTTAACGAAGCCGCGGAAGTACCAGTCGCTGGTGAGTTCGAGTTTGTAAAACTCCTTATCGCCGCCGAGGGGTCCGCCGGTGAAGGAGGTGTTGAGCTCGGTGCGCTGGCCTTTGTCGGGGAGCCGGACGCTGTTGCGGGTGTCGTAAGCCAGGGAACCGCCGACGCGGGAGAGGAGGTGGTAACCCTGTTCGTTGAGGATGTCATTGGGGACGTTGGCGGGGATGGATTGGGCCACGCCTATGGTCCCGGGCGGATTGGGAGGAACGCGGCCGCCAAAGGGAGCCGGGCCGGTAACGGCGCCGGCGATGGGCCCGTGATAGCCGCTGTTGAGGTTGATGCCGACGTCCTCGACGGTGTAATTGACACTGCCGATGAGGAAATCGCTGCCTAGAGCGCGGGTGAGGCTAACTTTAGCGCCGGCGGTGACTTCGCTGTAAATATTGTTAAGGCTGAGGAAAGCCAGGTCGCGATAGAACAGATCGACGCCGAGTTGGAGTTTGCGTCCGAGGAACCAGGGCTCGATGAAGGAGACGAGGTAATCCTGTTGTTCGGTGCCCAGGGCGACGTGCAACCGGAATTTCTGGCCGCCGCCGGTAAAGGTAGGGGGGTGAAAGAGGTCGAAATTGCCCTGGGTCAGATCGGCGAAACCGACGAGGGCATCGACGGAGCTGAAGCCGGCGCCGAGGGTGAGGTTGCCGGTGCTTTTCTCATCGACGCCGATGATGAGGTTTTTTTCGGCCGGGACATCGGTGGGTTCGGGGCGGGCATCGACCTTTTCGAAGAAGTTCATGCCTTCGAGGCGCTGCTTGCTGAGTTTGACGCGGACCATGTCGAAGGTTTCGCCGGGGGAGACGGCGAGTTCGCGGCGGATGACCTTGTCCTTGGTTTTGTTGTTGCCGCGGATTTCAATTTTGGCGACGTAGGATTTCTGGCCTTCCTCGATTTGGAATTCGAGGTCCATGGTGCCGGATTCGGTGTTGGGGATTTTGAGGACGTTGAGGCCGCGGCCCTGGGTGACATCGATGTAGCCTTTGGAGCCATAGACGTCTTCGATGGCCTCGGTGTCCTTGCGCAAGCCGCTGGGTTTGAAGATATCGCCGACGTCCATGGGGAGGCCGTTGGGGCCGAGCTTGGATTTATCGCGGTGGAGGTCATGGTTGAAGTGGAGGCCTTTGGTAATATCGGCCAGGGTAAAGAGCTTGTTGCCGGTGAACTTGACGGCGCCCACTTTGTACTGGGTGCCTTCATAGATGATGAAGCGGATGACCATGGTCCGGGGGGTGGGATTGAGGAACTGGACGTCTTTAATTTCGAAATCGAGGTAGCCGTTTTCGCGATAGAAATTGAGGAGGGTTTCCTTGTCTTCCTCGAATTGCTCGTCTTTGAGGAAGCCATGGCCGGTGATCCAGGAGAACATCCAGTGTTTGCGGGTCTTGATTTGTTTGCGCAGTTTTTTCTGGGGAAAGGCCCTGGCGCCGACGAAATCGACCTGGATGATTTTGATTTTGGGGCTTTCCTTGATTTCGAAGGTGACGGTGGCGCGCCCGGTGGATTCATCGATGGTGAAGGGGTAGGTGACGTCGGTGCGGGGGTAGCCGGCTTTCTGGTATTTTTTCTGGATTTCCTGGGCGTCGGTGAAGAGTTTGCGCTCGTTAAAGGGTTCCTGGACTTTGGCGCTAATGAGTTTGCGCAATTTGGCGTCGCTGAATTTTTTGTTGCCGTGGAAGCGGATTTCGGTGAGGCGGGGATTGCCCTGGACGACGTAAGTGAGGACGAGGCCCTCGGGGGAGCGGTCCAGGACGACGCGGATATTGTAGAAGAGGCCGGTGCCGTAGAGGCTGCGGACATCCTCATCGACGGCGGCCGGGAGGTAGCGGTCGCCGGGCTTGACCCTGACGTTGGCGCGGACGAGGGCGTCGCTGACGGAGGGGGGGCCGACGTGCTTGATTTCGACCCGGGCGATGGTGGAGCCGACCTCGGTGCCGAGCTGGGCGCGGGCGGCGGGGAGCCAGGAGAGGAGGAGGAGCAGGACCAAACCCGGAGCAAAACCGAAACTCAAGGGCGAGACCGTTCGAGCGATGGGCGCAGCTTTCGCGTTTTGGGATTCGGTCATTGAGGTTGGCTACGGAAGTGGCTTGGCAAGTTCAACCCGGTGATGGCGACGAAAGAACGCAAAGAACACAAAGCAGGGGGCTGATTTTGCCCCTCGTCGTGTTCCTGGCGTTCACTGGTGGCGGGTCAATTGGGGACGTCTTCATCACTGACTTTGGCGGCGTTTTCAAAGCGGGTATAGGACTTCAGGAACATGAGGTTGACGTCGCCGGTCGGGCCATTGCGTTGTTTGGCAATCAAGAGGTTGACGGGCACAGCTTCTTCCTCGGGCGGCCCGCCACTATCGTCGTCATCGGCCGATTTGGGTTTGTAGAGCAAGCCGACGAGATCGGCGTCCTGCTCGATGGCGCCGGACTCGCGCAAGTCCGACAGGCGGGGCTTGCGGTCTTTGTCGCGTTCCAACTCGCGGTTCAACTGGCTCAGCACAATGACGGGAACGTTCAATTCTTTAGCCAACGCCTTGATGCCGCTGGAGATATCCGCAATCTCCTGCTGCCGGTTCTCGGCGCGGCGCGCAGTAGAATGCAGGAGCTGGAGGTAGTCAATCACGAAAAGCTTGACGCCGTATTGCTGGAACATGCGGCGGGCCTTGGCGCGGAGCTGGAGGATGGACAGGCCGGAGGAATCATCGATAAAGAGGGGGGCGTTGGCAAGTTTGCCGGCGGCGCCGGTGAGCTTGGGAAAGTCGCGCTCGGCCAGGAAGCCGTCGCGAACGCTGCGCAGATTGACGCGGGAACGGGAGCACAACATGCGCAGGACGAGGGATTCGGAGGTCATTTCCAGGCTGAAGACGCCGACGGGGAGCTTGAGCTCGATGGCGACGTGCTCGGCGATGTTCATGGCCAGGCTGGTTTTGCCCATGGAGGGGCGGGCGGCGATGACGACCATTTCACCGCCATGGAAGCCACTGGTCATTTTATCAAGGTCATTAAAGCCGGTGCCGATGCCGGTGAGCATGCCCTGGCGCTGGTGAAAGTCTTCGATGGTGTTGATGGCTTTCTTGACGAGGTCCTTGATGGTGCTGGTTTGGTCCTGGACCCGGGATTCGCTGATGCGAAGGATATCGCGTTCGACCTCGTCCATGAGGGCATCGACTTCGCCCTCGAAATCATAGACGCGGCTGACGACGCCGGTGCAGACCTGAATCATCCGGCGCAACAGGAACTTCTCCTGGACGATGTCGAGGTAGTAGCTGAGGTTGGCCGCGGAAGGGGATTTGTCGGGCAGGGCGGAAAGGTAAGCGACGCCGCCGACCTGTTCGAGGAGTTGCTTGTCCTTGAGGCGCTGCTGGAGGGTGATGACATCGATGGCCTCGCGGGTGTCGTACATTTCGGCCAGGGCGGCAAAGATGGTTTGGTGGCGCAGGTCGTAAAAGACCTCGGCGCCGCTCTTGAATTTCTCGATGCATTGGCCCATGCAGTCGTTGGGCGAGAGGAGGATGCAGCCGAGCACGCCTTCCTCGGCCTCGGGGGAGTGGGGCGGGAGGCGGTCGATGCGGGTAACGGCGGTGGCGGCCGGGGTGGTTTTGCGGCGCGGCGGCCGCTTCAAATCGGGGGCGGAGCCGGCGGGGTCGGAGACGGAATCAATCATGGGCGCAGAGTGGAACAGAGAAAGAGGACGAGAGGCAAATCAATGTTACTGGCTTGCACTCACCGACTATCCACAGGCTATTGACAAAGCGGAGCAGGAGTGATTTTGGCGACGGGGCAGCGGTATTTTCAATTCCTGTTCTCACCGGTTTTAGGCGGAATGGTAGCTCGGGCACATGGACAAAGACTGACCAGGTCAAAAAAAGAATTGTGGGTTAAAATTTTAACCCAACTAATTGAGGCAGCGCGCAGTACGAATGTTTGGTCAGAGCGACCAGCGGCGGGGAGATGGATGGCTGATAAAGAAGGGGAGGTCGGAATTAACAGGGAAGATGGGAAGGGACGAAGAAGACGGGCAATTAGAGTAGCGGGGACGATTGAACGCTGAAGGTTGGTTGCGCTGGGGTTGGATATGGGACAGGGGCGTCAGCGCGGCGGGGGGCGGGGTGGGTTGGCTGGGCAGTGGCGACGGGCCCAGCGGAAGCTGAAAAACAAGCAGGCCAGCCAGGCCCCGAAAACCAGCGCTGAACGCGCCCAGAACTCGGCCATTCTCCAGAGACGCAGCAGCCCGGCTCCGCTGGCAGGAATCCAGTCCGGGCTGATCAGGTGAAGGGGGTAATGTGCTCGAATCCATTTGGCGTCGATGGTGGTGCCGACGCGGATGGCGGGCCAACCGCCGAGCAGGCCCCAGGCGAGTTCGGTGTAGAGGGCAAGGGCACCAAGGGCAACCGCAACGAGGATAAAGGTGAGGGGTCGGATACCGAAAAGGGAAAAGGCCGGTGGCGGCGGGGGACGGGGAGGGGTCACCCCGCGATCGGTGGAAGTGGCCTGAAGATCAGAGGGCCGGGCACGAAAGTTCACTCAAGTCATAACGAATTAGTCGCTGCCCACGATGGCGGTGTCTGCCGTCCCTGGCGGGACTTGGCTTTTCTCTTCGCTCCTTCCCCACCGTTGAAACGGTGGGCTATTTTCGGACGTCCCTGCGGGACAGAACCGGCACTCGGGACCTCAAATCCTGGTAGCATTGGACAGGAATGTCCGCGTTCCGGGGGGCTGCTGGTGTTCGGAAGTTGCTGCGGACAGGAATGTCCGCGTTCCGGTGGGAGTTGGCAAGACACGCCAGGATAGGAGTGGGGAGGTTCATTTATTGGATGTGGCTGCGGGGGGTGGGTTGGTAATCAGGATGGTGATGGGGGCGCGCGAGATGCGATTGACCATGGTGTTGATGTGCTGGGCGTGGGCTTTTTGTCGCGGCAGGGGTTTGGCCAGCAGAGTCAGTCCGAGGATGACGACGAGGGTGAGGAGGACGCATTTCATTTTGTTCATGTTTTATAGACAGCGGTGGGGCCGGTTTGGTGCGAGGCATTTCGGCGGGTTAACTTTCGCCATCACTGGCTCCGCGCCGGTGATGTCTAATATGCAAGCTGAAGCTCATCGCGGAGTCCAAAGCATGGCGTTCGGCCAACTTTTGCCATCCCAAGTTAACGCGGTCGGAAATTCTCGACAAATAAGTACCCAGCAATGGTGGCCATCAAAAGGGTAGACATTGCAACCACTGCCAAATTGACAGCCTTGACTCCTATCCGAACCGTGACTGCCGTGATTGCGCCGGTTCGTTCACGCTCGGCGCCTAGTCGAAGAATCGCCAGAAGGTTAAGTGCCAGTGCCCCCAGCACTCCTCCCACCACAAGGAACGGGTAAATAAGAATTTGGGGAACGTTGAACCTGAGGACGCCCGATGAGATGAGAGCAGCCGCGGGCAGCAACAAGACCACGCCGACAGATGCCAGCCGATTGCTATTTTTCATGTAATGCCTCGTATTAGATTATTGTTCACTTTGCACCACAAAGTATCCGGCAGTATTTGCGTCCTGTCAAGCCTTGGAAGCGCGTGGGGGGTGGTCTCCACTGCGTGGCCGAACGGAAAGCTCACCGACCGCCGCCCCTCCCGGACGTCCGAACTTCCTGCGGACGAGGTGGGCGGCGGTTCGGTGGAGCGTCTTGTTGGCAGTCCAGCATGTCGAAACGGAGCATGAAGGGCGGCCCACATGTTGCTGGCTTCCAACCGGCCCGAAGCGCTTGGCGTATGGCTTCCGCAACCCTCGCCGGCGTGACAGGTGCTGAGGGCTTTCCCAGCCAATTGTCTGGCCTCGGCACCGTGGTGGTCACCACCAGGGTCGTTCCCCGTGCCTCTGAGTGCTCAACTGCGAATGTCATGGGAGTGGCAAAAGCGCCCTGGTCATAGGTCGGTTTGCCGCGTATCCGCCAGCGATACTCTGCGCCGTCAACGCTGAGCTTACGTGTTCCTTTTGTGGGTAGGGCCATACGCTACTCCTGCCAACGTTTATTCAACGAACGAACCGTTCGTATATCCAATGACTCTAATTCTGGATGCAAGTCGTTTATCGACAGTTAATTATAGCCTGAAACCGCTCTCATTCAACATCGAAAAAACCGCATCCCCCTGGATAGGGCGTATCCGGACACCGCCCCCCTCACCCCTTTCCCCATCTGATCAGGCTGCAACTTGCAATCGGGCCCGATTGGAGGGACAATAGTATCTTGCACCAAGCATAGCGGAAGCGCTTATGGAGACCGGGAGAGAGCGGCAAGGTTTTACGCTGATCGAGCTATTGGTCGTCATCGCCATCATCGCCATCCTTGCCAGCCTGCTCTTGCCAGTGCTGACACGGGCAAAAGTGAGGGCACAAGCAGTGGGTTGCATGAGCAACACGCGGCAGCTCCTGATTGCCTGGCGAATTTACGCAGATGACAACCGGGACGTGCTGCCGCCTAACGAACCGTTCGAACAAGGATGGGTGAGCGGTTGGATGGATTTCAGCCCGGCGAACAGGGATAATACCAACCTCCTTTACCTGATCGACGAGCGCTTTGCCAGGTTAGCACCTTACACGCACGCTCCAGGCATTTACAAATGTCCGGCCGATCGGAGTTTTGTAGCGGGACTCGGTCCCCGAGTGCGGAGCGTTTCGATGAGCCAGGCCGTGGGAACCAAGAAGGATGGGACGCCGGTGACCGGGCCGTGGCTGGCTGGTCCGCTTGATTGGAACCAAAAGACCTGGCGGACTTACGCCAGACTTGGGGACATAACTGCTCCCAAGCCGGATCATCTCTGGGTCATGATGGACGAGCATCCTGACAGCATCAACGACGCGCAGCTTGGGTGGGAATGCGGCTTGACCGGCAGCGACTCAAGGATCGTGGATTGTCCTGCCAGCTACCACGATGGCGCCTGCGGAATCGTCTTCGCCGATGGCCATTCCGAGATTCACAAATGGCACGGCAGCCAGATCCGGCCGCCGGTGACTTACACCGGCACGCTCCCGGCCAACGTACCGGCGGGCGACAGTGTAGCAGACGTGGCCTGGCTGCAAGAGCGAACTTCAGCGCCGCGCTGAAGCCTGCGGATAGGGCGGCCAAAGCCTCCGCTTCGTATAGCCAACGAGGCAAAGGATGCGGCGCCGAGGGGGTTCGGTCCCAGGAAAATCCTTGGGGGCGGACGGGTTGCAGGAGGCGCAGGAGGTTGTAAAGTTTGGACCAAGCGCTTGACTTGACAGGCTCAACCGCGCGCCGACAGAGCAGGGGCGCGGGAGGGAGGTTGGGGGAGGCGCCAGCGGGAGGCGAAAAAACAAATACCAACGGAAAGGAAAGCAAGATGAAAACTTGGACGTTTATCAAGGAAGCCGCGTTGACGGCACTGCTCGCCACGACCGGTCTCAGCCTGGCAGAAGGCCTGGAGGACGGTTTCGGGGGACACACCAACGGGCCGCCGGCGGTCCGGATTGTAACCCCGCAGGATGGCCAGGCGTACCTGGTGGGACACGATATTCGCATTTGCGCGGTCGCGTTCAACTACACGGACCTGGTGGCGCAGGTGGAGTTCTTCGCCGGGACGAATCTGCTGGGGGTGGCGACCAACCATGCCAGCCCCTGGGGGGAGGCGTTTGAGCAATTCGCGTGTTTCACCTGGAGCAACGCGGCTGCCGGCGCGTATGTTTTGACGGTCCGGGCCACGGACCTGGCGGGCTTGAACACGACGTCGCCGCCGGTGGATATCACGGTGGTGACGAACCTGCCACCGCTCGTCCGGATTGTCCGGCCGCACAACGGGGCGGACATCCTGGGCCCGACGAACATCATGATTTGCGCATCGGCTTTCGACCCGGACGGCACGGTGGCGAGCGTGACGTTTTATGAGGGGAGCACGCCGCTGGGGGTGGTGACGAGCGCGCCGCCGGTTTTGGTGACCAACGACGATGGCGTATTCCCAATCCGGCAAAGCTTGTATTGCCTGACCTGGAGCAATGTGCCGCCCGGCAATTACGTCCTGACGGCGGTGGCCACGGACAATGGGGGCGCCTCAGCCACGTCGTCGGCGGTGGATATCGCAGTAGTGACCAACCTGCCGCCGCGGGTGAGGATAGTAAGTCCGGAGTACGGCGCGCGGTTCCTGGCGCCCGCGACGGTGCACGTCTGCGCGGAGGCGAACGACCCCGATGGGTCGGTGACCAGCGTGCAGTTCTTTTCGGGCATGACCAGCCTGGGAGTGGTGACCAATTCCGAGACGGTGACCAATTTTGAAGGGGAGGTGGAGACGTTTTTCTGCCTGACGTGGAGCAATGTACCGCCGGCGGCTTACACGCTCACGACCGTGGCCATGGACAACGGGGGTGCTTCGGGGACGTCCGGGCCGGTGCATTTCTCGGTCGTGGTTCCACCGCCGCCGTCGGTAAGGATCGTATTCCCGGAGAATGGCGAGAAGCTCTTCGCGCCGGCCACGATCCCGATTGCGGCGGTGACGCGTTATTTCACCAATCCGATTGCTAATGTCCGGTTCCTGAGCGGCACCAACACGAGTGGCGTGGTGACGAACACGTGGTGGCCAACGTTCGTGTGGAAGAATGTCCCGCCGGGCGCTTACAGCCTGTCGGCGATCGCCACGGACAAGGCAGGTATCAGCGCGACGTCCGCTCCGGTGAACGTAACGGTGGTGACCAATTCAGGACCGGATCCGTCGCTCTGGTAATTATTGAGGGCGGCGCGTCCGCGTGGACACGGGAAGGTTGCCTTTCGGGGCAGCCTTCCCGGAGGTGGGGAGGGGTTAACAGGGAAGAGGACTATGGGTCTCGTGGTTTTGTAGTTCCATGGTCCGGTGGGCGGAGCGTTCGTCTTTCTGTTGTTGGCAAACCGGGAGCTATGATACTGTGCAGTGAAATCCCGAGATGTCTGAATCAAGCCCATTGCAGGCGGGCCAAGCCGTCGGCGCCAGCCGCTTCACTTTGGTCCGCGCGCTGGGCCGGGGCGGCATGGGCGAAGTCTGGCTGGCGCAGGATGAACGGCTGGGCGAGCCGGTCGCACTCAAATCTCTGCCACCGGAAGTTCGAGCAGACCCGGTCGCGCTGGATGACCTCCGACGGGAGACTGCCCGCAGTCACCGGCTCACGCATCCCAACATCGTCCGTATCCACGACCTGCATGAGGAACCCGGAGGCTTGGCTTTCATCGCCATGGAGTACGTCGATGGGCCGACTCTCTCGGCCCTGCGCCTTGAACAACCTGATCGGGTGCTGGCCTGGGACCTTCTCAAACCATTGGTGGAGCAATTGTGTGCGGCGCTGGACTATGCACATGGGGAGAAAGTCCTAACGGGCGCCTCGTTTTCAGGCATCGCGACGGACGCATCTCAACGATCTTTACGGTGGCCGAGCGTCGCAACGGCAGATGGTTCTTTTCCGGCCCATTCCAGTTCATCAAGGGCGTCCAGCACGTGCTGGAGGAAATGTAGTCCCGGACCAAATCCACAGCATGTCTAGCCTTCTGCAATTCGGCGCCAAGCTCGCCGGAGGGCGCTACACCCTGTTGAAGTCGCTGGGGCGGGGCGGCATGGGGGAGGTGTGGCTGGCGCAGGACGAGCGGCTCAAGGAATCAGTCGCGCTGAAGTTCCTCTCGGCGGAAGTGCGCGCCGAACCTCTCGCATTGGACGACTTGCGGCGCGAGACGGCCCGCAGCCGTCTGCTGACCCATTCCGGCATCGTCCGCATCTACGATTTGCACGAGGAACCGGGGGGGCCGGCCTTCATCTCGATGGAATATGTCGACGGGGGGACGCTGGGCGCTTTGCGGTTACTGCAGCCCGACCGCGTGCTGCACTGGGAATTCCTGGCGCCGCTGGTGCAACAACTTTGCGTAGGGTTGGAATATGCGCATGGCGAAAATGTCATCCACCGCGATCTCAAACCCGCCAACCTGATGATCGATAGGGAGGAGAGATTAAAGCTGGCTGATTTCGGGCTGGCCGCGGCGGTCAGCGATGCGGAGGGAGGGGCATCGCGGCGCCGTGCCAAAAGCGGCACGCTTCTGTATATGAGTCCGCAGCAGTTGGAGGGGCAGCCCCCGCAACCCACGGATGACATTTATGCGCTGGGCGCGACTCTTTACGAGATGTTGACCGGCAAACCGCCGTTTTATCGCGGCGATATCGCCCATCAAATTTTGAACGAGGCGCCGGAACCGTTGTTAGCTCGGATGGCAGAATTGGAAATCACCAACCCCGTTCCTCCGGAGGTTTCGAGCACGATTCTGGACTGTCTGGCCAAAGACCCCGCGCACCGCCCCCAAAGCGCGCGGGCGGTGGCCGAGAGGCTTGGCTTGCAGACTGGCACGGCGCGGTTCACCGGCGATTTGGCAAACGCGCTCTTTGACCGCGCGCCTGCTGACGAGACGGACGAGGAACCGGACCCGCCGACAACCCCGCGAGATATCGTCAGGAAAAACCGGGTTCGCGCGGTAATCGCAATGTTTGGGCTGTTGCTGTTTGGCACCGCCTCGATGTGGTGCGCGACCAGACTTTGGCCGGGGTATATCGACCACTATGTTGATCTGGAGCCCCTCGCCAACGATGGGTTTGAGCACCTAAGGCATTTGCCTGAAGGGTTGGGAGCCGTGCTCAACGGAGACACAAACCAAGCCCCTTCCGCCATAGAGAAGATAGTCGATGGCGCTTCCTGGCAGGAGGCGCTTAAGGCCGCGAGAGATACCAATCAAGCCAAGCCCCTGAAAGCGCGCTTCTGCGCTACCCGGGACATCACGTTCCAGCTTCGTAGCGCGGTGGCAACCGAGACGCACGACCACCCGCGGCGCCCGGTTTCGCTTGCCTTCGAGGTCTCGATACACGGCCCTGCATTTGTCTATCTGCTGATAAACGGCACTTACGTTTATCCCAACTGGGCCGGACAGACCGTTGGCGAAGTCGAGTTGGATTTCTCGGACGATTCCAAGCTGGTTTATCCGCTCGTGGCCTGGGAGACGCTTCGTGACGTCTCGCAGTATCGCAAGAGTTACCGGCAAATACCCCCGCCTCGGGACAAGGCAGTTTCGCTTCACAGGGTTTATTCAAGTTATTGGTCGGCGGGAGGCGAAGCGACTATAGGGGTAATTGATATGTTGACGATTGATCTTCCGACCGAGTGCCGGAGCAAAACACTCACCACAATCCGGCTGAACGACACCTCTCGAACAACGGTGAATTCAGCCGATCCCGGCCTGCTATTGATGGGAATGACGGTGAGGTCGCTTCGCAAGCCAAGCCAGTAGTGTGGACGACGGAACCACGGCCACCCACGGCCACCAACAGCCATCCGCTTTTTGTTGTTGGCAAACCGGGAGCTATGATACTGTGGAGTGAATTCCCGAAATGTCTGAATCAAGCGCATTGCAGGCGGGCCAAGCCGTCGGCGCTAGCCGCTTCACTTTGGTCCGCGCGCTGGGCCGTGGTGGCATGGGGGAGGTCTGGCTGGCGCAGGATGAACGGCTGGGCGAGCCGGTCGCGCTGAAGTTTTTACCACCGGAAATCCGCAGCGACGTGGCGGCGTTGGATGATCTCAGGCGAGAGACGGCCCGCAGTCATAAGCTCACCCATGCTAACATCGTCCGCATCCACGACCTGCACGAAGAACCCGGCGGCCTGGCCTTCATCGCCATGGAGTACGTCGATGGCCCGACGCTTTCCTCGCTGCGAGTCGAGCAACCCGGTCGGGTGCTGGCCTGGGACCAGCTCAAGCCGCTGGTGGAGCAACTGTGCGCTGCGCTGGACTATGCACATGGGGGGAAGGTCATTCACCGCGACCTCAAGCCGGGCAATATCATGGTCGATTCCAAGGGCCGGCTGAAACTGGCCGACTTTGGGATCGCGGCGACGGTCACCGATTCGGTCAGCCGGATCTCTGGCCGGCACGCCACCAGCGGCACGCTGCCCTATATGAGCCCGCAACAGGTGGCCGGCAAGCGGCCGCAGGCGACGGATGATATTTATGCGCTCGGGGCAACGCTCTACGAGTTGCTGTCGGCCAAGCCGCCGTTTTACACCGGGGAAATTACGCACCAGGTCTTGCACGAGCCGCCGGAGCCGCTGGAGGAGCGGATGGCCGGGTTGGAAGTCCAGAATCCAATCCCGCAGGATGTGGCCGCAATTGTCATGGCCTGCCTGGCCAAAGATCCGGCGCAACGCCCCCAGAGCGCACGGGCGGTGGCAGAGTGGATTGGGCTGGAGGTGGTCAACAAACCTTCGTTACAGAGCTTGTCGAAGGAAATTTCCGGTGCGGACCGGTCTGAGGAGTCGGCAGGCCCCTCGGAGGCTGGCGGCGCAGCGCCTCCGCCGTCTAGCTCGCGAAGCAAAGTTTTACTGGCGGGTGTTGCCGTTGCGGCGTTGGTCCTGGTCGCGCTTGCCGGCTGGTATTGGACAAATCGCCCGTCGCCCAGGGGTGGGCGCCCGGCCCAGCGGACGGTCGGACTCCCCGAACCGGGCTCTTCCGGTGCAGCGGGCGAACCAGCCTCTCCACCGGCCACCGTAACGCAAGACCTCCCGACGCCACCTGAGCCCACGCCTCAAACCAGGGAGTTCCTTTACAAACAAACACCGCAAGGGGCGCTAAAGATGTACCTGCATTACCCCTTAGGTTGGAGGGCCAGTGACCACAGGCCAGCGGCTGTGTTTTTCTTCAGTGGTGCCTGGAGAAGCGGTTCAGTCGACGAATTTGTTGTGCAGGCAGAGTATTTCGCCGTGCGCGGCATGGTCACCGCCTGCCCGGACTACCGCGTATTGTCACGGCACAAAACCACGCCAGACAGGAGCGTTGAGGACGCAAAAAGCGCGATCCGATGGCTTCGGAGCAACGCAAGTCAGTTGGGAATAGATCCTGCGCAAATCGTCGCCGCGGGGGGGTCGGCTGGCGGCCAGCTTGCCGCAGGCACGGCTCTGCTTCCCGGCTTCAACGACTCCAGGGATGACCAGCGTGTCTCCTGCAAGCCCAATGCCTTGGTGCTCTATAATCCGGATTTTGGCCTTCCCGAAAAGGAGGTGAAGAACGCCGAAGGCAAGAACATCGGGCCGGATTTCTGGCCAACCCCCTTCCTGACCAGGCAAGCGCCGCCAACCGTGATTTTCTTCGGGGCCGAGGACCGACTGCTGGCACCGGGTCGGAAGTATTGTCAGCAGGCCAAACAACTGGGTACTCGCGCGGAACTCTTTACGGCGGGCGGGCAGCGCCACGGATTTTTCCACCAGTCGCCCTGGCAGGAATTGACGCTGATCGAGACTGATCGCTTCCTCACATCGTTGGCTTACTTGCACGGCGAGCCGAAAGCGCAACCGCCGGTCGGCACGAAGGCGACGCTGCAGCGCGATTTATGAGGGCCGGGAACAACTTTGGGACCAAACCCCTGGCCCTTGGCCAACGAGTCGGGGGGGACCGCTTTACCCTCGTGAAGCCGCTGGGCCGGGGCGGCATGGGGGAGGTGTGGCTGGCGCAGGATGAACGGCTGGGCGAGCCGGTCGCACTCAAATTTCTGCCACCGGAAGTTCGAGCCGACCCGGTCGCGCTGGATGACCTCCGACGGGAGACTGCCCGCAGTCACCGGCTCACACATCCCAACATCGTCCGTATCCACGACCTGCACGAAGAAGAGAGCGGCCTGGCCTTCATCGCCATGGAATACGTCGATGGGCCAACTCTCGCCGGCTTGCGATTGGAGCAGCCCGAGCGCGTGTTGAACTGGGAGTTCCTCAAGCCCCTGGTCCAGCAGCTCTGCGCCGCGTTGGACTACGCGCATGGCGAGCGAGTAATCCACCGCGATTTGAAACCGGCCAATATGATGGTAGATGGCAAGGGGCGGGTGAAGCTGGCCGACTTTGGAATAGCCGCTACCGTAAGCGATTCAGTCAGCCGGGTCTCGGGCCGGCACATGACCAGCGGCACTTTGCCCTACATGAGTCCACAACAATTGGCAGGAAAGCATCCGCAAGTGGCGGACGATATTTATGCCCTGGGCGCGACGCTGTATGAGTTGTTGGGCAGCAAGCCTCCGTTCTTCACAGGTGACATTACGCACCAGGTGTTGCACGAAGCACCAGAACCCTTGGGGGAGCGTCTAGCCGCGCTGGGAATCCAAAATGAAATTCCCCCCGACGTGGCCGCCATCGTAATGGCGTGTCTGGCCAAAGACCCAGCGCAACGTCCCCAGAGCGCGCGGGCGGTGGCGGAATGGATCGGGTTGGAAGTGGTTACCAAGCACTCGGTGGAGAGTCTGAGCGGCGACGTTTTCCCTTCCGCACAGGCCGGGGAAGCGCCTCCAGACACGTATGATTTGGCGGCGGCAGCTCCGGCGGCGACGTCGGGCCGCAAATCGCTTTGGATCGGTGGCGTGGTATTTATTCTTCTTGCCCTGTTGACGGCGGGCGGCTGGTACTGGACCACCCGCGAGACGGCTGGGAAACGCCTGGCGGCGGAACCACCGGGAGCGCCAGGAGCCCTGTCGGCGGAGGCATCGCTGCCAAAACCCGCCGACCAGGAGGTCGTCGCTCCCAGCGAACCGGCCGCCGAAACGAAGACCCTGCCGCCGGCCAATGCTCCCCCGAAGCGAATCCTGGTGGTCACAGTTACCAAAGGCTTCCGTCACAGTTCCATTCCCACCGGTGAAGCCGTGCTTCGCCAACTTGCCCGAGAGGATGGCCGGTTCACGCTCGAACCGGTAGGGGACGATCAGGCGATGGCCGTGAAAATGAGCGCGGCGGCGCTCCAGCAGTACGATGGCGCTATTCTCCTTAACACTTCGGGTGACCTGCCACTGCCGGATAAACAGGCCTTCCTAAACTGGGTCGCTTCCGGCAAAGCCTTTGTCGGCATCCACGCCGCGCTCGATACCTTCCGCGGCAAAGTTCCGCTGGACCCATACATTCAAATGGCAGGGGGCGAACTCAAAAGCCATGGTCCGCAAACCACCGTCGAATGCCTGGTTCAGGACCCTGGGCACCCGGCCTGTAGCGGCCTGAGCCTGCGGTGGACGGTCCACGATGAGATCTTTCTCCTCAACGGTTTTGATCGCCTTTTTGACCACGTCCTGCTGCGGTTGGATAAGGAGCCGAACACCAGAGCGCCCGGAGATTTTCCGATCTCCTGGTGCAAGAGCTTTGGCCAGGGGAAGGTCTTTGTCACCTCGCTGGGTCATCGCGAAGATCTGTGGGAAACAAGGGACTACCAGAAACACATTCTGGGCGGCATCTGCTGGGCTTTGGGATTGGACAAGGGCGGCCCCCTGCCGGCTAAAGCAGCCGCCCCCAGGACCTCACGCTGGATTCCTCTCTTCGACGGCAAGACCCTCAGCGGCTGGACGGCGCCTGACCCGGGCGATTGGGAAGTGGCGACCGATGGGAGTATTGTGACTCAAGGTTCCCGCAGCCATTTGTTCAGCCCGAAAGTTTATACCAACTTGGAATTCAAAGGAGACGTCAAGCTGAGTGCCGGCGCAAATGGTGGCATGTTCTTTCGCGCCGCCCTCGGCAAAGGCACTGTCAAAGGTTACGAGGCCCAGGCCGCAACCGGAGCTGCGGGGGGGCCTCAAGGCATGACCACTGGGAGTTTGTACGGGTTAAAGCCGGTTTCCCAGGAAATGGCTGGTGACGAAACGTGGTTCAGCCAGCACGTGGTCGCCGTCGGTAACCGCATCGTGATTAAGGTCAATAACCAGATCGCCGTTGACTATTCGGATCCAAAGCGGACCTATTCTTCAGGGCACCTCGCGTTGCAGCAACAGATCCCCGGCAGGCTGCTCATGTATCGCAACTTGATGGTAAAGCCGCTACCTGAGGACGAAGCGCTGGCTTGGGCCGAAGCGAGAAAAGACATGCCGGATTTGGCCGAGTAACGGTAACCTATGCTGAACATCCACAAGTGGAAGTAAATACAATAGTTGGGAGTGGTCGTTTCACCTTGGTCCGCGCGCTGGGCCGGGGCGGCATGGGGGAGGTGTGGCTGGCGCAGGATGAACGGCTGGCCGAACCGGTCGCGTTGAAGTTTTTGCCGGCGGAAGTTCGCGCCGACCCGGTTGCGCTCCATGAGCTGAGCTGTGAAACGGCGCGCAGCCACAAGCTGTCTCATCCCAATATTGTTCGCATTCACGATCTCCACGAAGAAGTCGATGGGCAGGCCTTCATCGCGATGGAATATGTCGATGGACCCACACTCTCTGCGCTGCGCCTGGAGCAACCCTATTACGTACTTTCCTGGGAGGCATTGCGGCCGCTGGTCCAGCAGCTTTGCGCGGCACTCGATTACGCCCACGGCGAGAAAGTCATCCACCGCGACCTCAAGCCAGGCAATATCATGATCGATTCCAAAGGGCGGTTGAAACTGGCGGATTTTGGCATTGCGGCGACCGTGAGCGATTCGGTCAGCCGGGTCTCGGGTCGGTACGCCACCAGTGGCACCCTGCCCTACATGAGTCCGCAGCAGTTGGCGGGAAAGCATCCGCAAGTGGCCGATGATATTTACGCGCTCGGGGCGACCCTCTATGAGTTGTTGAGCAGCAAGCCGCCGTTTTTCACGGGTGACATTACGCACCAGGTGTTGCACGAAGCACCGGAACCCCTGGGTGAACGTCTGGCAGCGCTGGGAATCCAAAATGAAATTCCACCCGATGTGGCCGCCATCGTGATGGCGTGCCTGGCCAAAGACCCGGCGCGACGACCCCAGAGCGCGCGGGCGGTCGCGGAGTGGATCGGGCTGGAGGTTATTCGGAAGCCCTCGGTCGAAAGTTTGGCCGAGGCTATGTTTCCTCAATCCGAAACCGCGAACGCGCCCAGCTCAATGGGAGCCTCAGAACCGGTGGCTTCCGCGCCGCCGGTCCATGGGAGAAGATTGGCACTGCTGGTAAGTGGATTGTCGCTTGCGCTCCTGTTTGCGGGCGTTGCCGTCTGGTACGTTGAGAGACCTCGCAACAATTCGAAAGCGAGTGGACCTCCAGCGCTGGCCGACAAACCCCGCCAAGGGGATGAGTCAGCAGCCGATCCGGCGCTCCCGGAAGAAGGCTTCGCCTCCATATTCAACGGACGCGATTTGACCGGGTGGGATGGCGACCCGAGGTTTTGGTCGGTGCAGGAGGGGTGCGTTTCGGGACAGAGCAGCGAAGGTAACGCTCCCGACAAGAACACCTTCCTTATTTGGAAAGGTGGGGTTGTGGACGATTTTGAAATGCGATTGTCGTACAAATTGATCAGCGGCAGTTCCGGGGTCCAGTACCGGAGCAAAGATCTGGGCAACTGGATCGTTCACGGCTACAAGGCAGATATCAGCGACGCCGCGGTCCGAAACTCCGGCGCCCTGGCCAACGAAGCCCCGGAACGCGTCTTTTTCGGACTGCTGGCCAAGTGTGGCGAGAAAGTTGCCTGGGAACCGGAGGGCCGACCGCAACCGGTCGGCTGGACGGACAAACCACCCGAAGCGCTCCAGAACGCCATCGACCAGGGTGGGTGGAACGACTACGTCATCATCGCGCGCGGAAATCATCTCGTTCACTGGATCAACGGCAACTTGATGATGGAGATGACCGACAACGATCCCAAGTATCTTTTACTTTCTGGCATCATCGCCTTGCAACTGCACCGCAACCTCGGCCAACCGATGAAGGTCCAGTTCAGAGACATCCGCCTTAGGCGGCTGGGTAGTCCAGCTCGAAACGCCTCCCTCCAAGAGCCTGTCGAAACCAAAGACAGCCAAAACATTCCGCTCCTGAAACCCGGGCAACAATGGACTAACAGCCTCGGAATGCGCTTTTTCGCAGCGCCAGGGTTCTCAGTCTTATTCAGCACGTGGGACACGCGAGTACGGGATTTTGCGGCCTTTGTGGCAGACACTGGGCACGATGCGACCAAGGGACTTTGGACGAAAGGCAGCGACGGCGTGAAGCAGCGCGGTGACTCCTGGAAGAACCCCGGTTTTGCTCAAACGCCGACCGACCCGGTGGGGGGCGTAAACTGGGATGACGCGAAGGCGTTTTGCCAATGGTTGACGAAAAAGGAACAACATGCGGGCCGTCTGCGGCCAACCCAATTCTATCGGCCACCCACCTATGCGGAAGAGCGCGCTGCCGTGGAGTTGGCCAACGAACTCTGGGCCGGGCCGCGCAAGCGCGATGGCCAAGTCAAAACCGTGTGGTGCGACGACTGGTTTGACTCCGATCAGAAGTTCCGTGTCGTTTGCTACGGAGTGTCGCCCGGGGGCCGCGGCAGGCGCGAGCCCGGCGTCAGGGCTTGGGATCAGGGTTTTTGCTGTGTATTGGAGGTTGGCAGCTCTCCGCCCTAACTAGCCGAAATGCTGGGTTCTATTCCCAATTCCAACTTGCTACCAAGCTTCCCTACGAATCCACCTGATGCCTGATTCAAATCCTTTGCCGCCTGGTCAGAAAGTCGGTACCCGACGTTTCACTCTGGTGCGCGCGCTGGGCCGCGGCGGGATGGGCGAGGTCTGGCTGGCGCAGGATGAACGGCTGGGCGAGC
>Ga0210408_10001773_pt1 | contig 21897 bp, 20 predicted proteins | sample IncBWH4MmetaG_FD_155471 | JGI IMG/M metagenome (GOLD analysis project Ga0210408, IMG submission 155471) | Forest soil microbial communities from Barre Woods Harvard Forest LTER site, Petersham, Massachusetts, United States - Inc-BW-H-4-M | ecosystem: Environmental > Terrestrial > Soil >...
CCCCCGCGGCAAGGTTTTGCAGGTCGAGGCATTCGTCTTCGGGCTTTTACTCGCCGTCAGCGCAGTCTTGCTCCTTGCTTTAGCGACCAACCTCACAGCGGCGGCGCTGCTCTCTGGCGCAATCTTGTTCTACATCGTCGTGTACACGGCGTGGCTGAAGCGGGCCACGCGACAGAACATCGTCATCGGCGGCGCTGCAGGAGCGCTGCCGCCTGTGATCGGATGGGCCGCGGCTACCGGAGAGATCGGGCTTGAGCCGCTTGCGCTGTTCCTCATTATTTTCCTTTGGACGCCGCCCCATTTCTGGGCGCTGGCGCTCAATCGTACCGATGATTATGCCCGCGCCGGCGTTCCCATGCTGCCGGTTGTCGCGGGAAGGGCTGCAACAACGCGGCAGATCCTGATCTACAGCGGCCTTCTGGCTCTCGCCTCCGAGCTGCCCTGGATGCTCGGGTTTGCAGGGGCGATCTATGGCGTGATCGTCGCGATCTGTGGAGCGCTTTTCCTTTTGCTCGCACTCCAGCTGAACAGGAGCATTGGGGCCGATCGCCGCGCTGCTCGCAGGCTGTTCGTGTTCTCCATCTTCTATTTGTTCGTGCTGTTTGCGGCCCTCCTGATCGACCGTGGCGGTGATTCATTCTCGCTCATGCGTGCCTCGCATGCTGGCCGCACCCTCGGGTCGGGGCATGCCGAACTCCTGCCAGGCGCCCTTCGCAGCGCAGGCAGTTTCATCAACCTCAGCATGGGCGAGGTCTAACATGCGATACGTTTTGCTTGCTGCGGTCCTGATCGGTGCCGCGACACTCGGTGGCTGCACTGAAGGCGTGCTGGATCCGAAAGGACCTATTGCTGCCGCCGACCGACAAATTCTACTCAACTCGCTTGGCATCATGCTGGCGATCGTGATCCCGGTGATCCTTGCCACGCTTGGCGTTGCCTTCTGGTTTCGCGCATCGAATGGGCGCGCGCGCTATCGGCCAAACTTCACCTATTCCGGTCGTCTCGAGCTGCTGGTCTGGTCGATCCCGGCCATGACGGTGTTCCTGGTTGGCGGCGTCGCGTGGGTCGGCGCACACGATGTGAGCCCGCGCAAACCGATCGTATCCACCGTTAAGCCGCTGCGGGTCCAGGTCGCCTCGCTCGACTGGAAATGGCTGTTCATCTACCCCGATCAGGGAGTCGCAAGCGTCAATCGACTGGTGATTCCCGTCGGCACGCCGATCAGCCTGGAGCTGACCTCCTCGGGCGTGATGAACAGCTTCTTTGTGCCGCAGTTCGGCAGCCAGATCTACACCATGGCGGGAATGATCACCCGTCTTCACCTGCAGGCCGACCAACCCGGAACGTACCGCGGGTTCTCTGCTCAGTTCAGCGGCGACGGCTTTTCCGACATGCATTTCGACGCCGATGCCGTGACGGACGACAAGTTCGCGCAGTGGCTTGACGCAGCACGCAGCGCCGGTCCGGAGCTCGACGCGAAGGCCTACGCGGATCTGGCGAAGCCGAGTGCCGCGGTCACGCCATTCACCTATCGGGCGGTCGCGCCTGGTCTCTTCAACAGCATCATGGTCGCCGAAATGCAGTCAGACGACGCCATGTGCCGCAGCGATCCGACATTAATGAGGGCCGAAAAATGACTCTGCTTGGTAAACTGGACTGGAGCGCGATTCCCTTCGACCAGCCGATCATCATGGGCACTGTCGGCGGCGTGGTCCTGGCCATCGTCTCCGTCCTTTCGTGGGTCACCCTCAAGGGTTACGTGCCTTATCTCTGGCGGGAGTGGCTCACGTCCGTCGACCACAAGCGCATCGGCATCATGTACATCATACTGGCGCTGATCATGCTGCTGCGCGGCTTTGCCGACGCCATCATGATGCGGGCGCAGCAGGCGGTCGCAGCAGGCGGCGCACAGGGATACCTGCCGCCCGAGCACTTCGACCAGATCTTCTCGGCACATGGCACGATCATGATCTTCTTCATGGCGATGCCGTTCGTGATCGGGATGATGAATTTCGTGGTGCCGCTGCAACTCGGCGTCCGCGACATGGCGTTTCCGACCTTGAACTCGGTGGCGCTGGGGCTGACTGCGTCGGGTATCCTGCTTACCAACATCTCGCTCGGGGTCGGCGAGTTCGCGAAAACCGGCTGGGTCGCCTATCCACCGCTGAGCGAGCTGCAATTCTCGCCCGGTGTCGGCGTCGACTACTATCTCTGGGCGTTGCAGATCTCCGGTGTCGGCACGCTGATGACGGGAATAAACTTCGTCGCGACGATCCTGAAAACGCGGGCACCTGGGATGAGCTATATGCGCATGCCCGTCTTTTGCTGGACGTCGCTCGCCGCGAATCTTCTCATTGTGGCGGCCTTCCCGGTTCTTACTGCGACCTTGTCGATGCTGCTGCTCGATCGCTACCTCGGCTTTCATTTCTTCACGATCGACGGCCAGGGCAACGCCATGATGTACGTCAACCTGTTCTGGGTCTGGGGTCACCCAGAGGTCTACATCCTGGTGCTGCCGGCGTTCGGCATCTTTTCCGAGGTCGTCTCGACCTTTTCCGGCAAGCCGCTGTTTGGCTATCGCTCCATGGTTGCCGCGACGATGGCGATTTGCGTGCTGTCATTCATTGTCTGGCTGCACCACTTCTTCACCATGGGCGCCAGCGCGAACGTCAACGGCTTCTTCGGGGTCATGACGATGATCATCGCGGTGCCGACGGGCGTCAAAGTCTTCAACTGGCTGTTCACCATGTACGGCGGCCGCATCCGGTTCACCGTTCCGATCCTGTGGTCGATCGGTTTCATGGTGACGTTCGTGATCGGTGGCATGACCGGCGTGTTGATGGCCGTGCCTCCCGCCGATTTCCAGCTGCACAACAGCGTGTTCCTGATTGCACATTTCCATAATGTCATCATCGGCGGCACGGTGTTCGGCTTGATGGCAGGCTACAACTACTGGTTCCCCAAGGCATTCGGCTTCCAGCTCGACGAACGCTGGGGCAGAGCTTCGTTCTGGTGCTGGCTGATCGGCTTCTACATCGCTTTCATGCCGCTTTACGCGCTCGGTCTCATGGGCATGACCCGCCGCATGCAGCATTACGACGTTGCCAGCTGGCAGCCGTGGTTGGTGGTCGCGGCGGTCGGCGTCGTCGTCATCCTCGCGGGGATCGTCAGCCAGGTCATCCAGCTCGTGGTGTCGATCCGCGACCGCGAACAACTGAGAGTGACCGCGGACCCATGGAACGGCCGCACGCTGGAGTGGGCCGCTGCCTCGCCGCCGCCAGCCTGGAATTTCGGTGAGCTTCCGCAGGTCACAGACGTCGACGGTTTTTGGAAGAAGAAGCAGCGCGAACGCACGCAACAGGCCCAGCCGACGAAAGAGCGCAAATTCGAGCCGATCGAGATGCCTAAGAACAGCGCGACCGGCATCATCACGGCGTTCTTTGCCGTCATTACCGGCTTTGCCTTGATCTGGCACATCTGGTGGATGGCCGGCGTCGGAGCCATCGGAATCTTTCTGACCGTGCTTGGCTTCGCTTTTCGCAATGAAGAGGAAATCAAAGTCCCGGCCGAGCAGATTGCCCGGTTCGAGCAGGCGAACCGGGCGGAGATCGCAGTATGAACATCATAGTTGCAGTTGATGATGAGGTGCGCCACGAGGCGCGACCGAGTGCAGTCGAGGCCGGCCCCGCGACAAAGCGGATCGTGGTTGGCTACGGCTTCTGGATCTTCCTCTTGAGCGACATCGTGATGTTTGCGGCGATCTTTGCTGCCTACGCGGTGCTCATCCATGCGACCGCAGGCGGCCCCGGTGGGTTACAGTTGTTCAACCAACGGAGCGTTGCGATCGAAACCGGCTGCCTTCTCGCGTCGAGCTACACCTGCGGATTGATGTCTCTGGCGATTAGCTCGCGGCGCTATGCCGTCACCTATTTGGCGGCCCTCATCACCTTCGTGCTGGGAGCCGCGTTCCTGGCACTGGAGGTGCGGGAGTTCGCCGGCATGATCGCCGTCGGGGCTGGTCCGCAACGCAGCGCGTTCCTCTCCGCCTTCTTTATGCTGGTCGGCTGTCACGGGCTGCATGTCACCGCCGGCCTGGTCTGGCTGGCAGTGATGATGGCGCAGGTCGCCATCAAGGGCTTTCGCGCGACCGTCGAGCGGCGGCTGCTCTGCTTTTCGCTGTTCTGGCATGCCCTCGATATTGTCTGGGTGTGGCTGTTCACGGTGGTCTATCTGATGGGAGTCCTTTCATGACCGACACGCATTACGATCGCGCGCCGGGAGACGCGTCAGCACTTCCCGACGTGGAACAGGGGACATCCTCCGGTGTGCTTGTCTACACAATCGGATTGGCTCTCGCGGTAACGCTCACGGCCATGTCGTTCTGGGTCGCCAACACATCATTGCTCTGGGCCGGCGGTGTTTCTCTCGGCCTGACCGTCCTCGCCATCGCGCAAATGGGTGTCCACCTGGTGTTTTTCCTGCACGTCACCACGGGGCCTGACAACACCAACAACGTGATGGGGCTCGCCTTTGGTGTGCTGATCGTCGCCCTAGTCGTCGTCGGGTCGCTTCTGATCATGGCAGATTTGAACGACCACATGATGCCAGCGGCCGATTTGATGAATCTGCAAATGCAGCGCTGAAAAGGTGGCAGCAGCAACGAGTCTCAATGAGGACATCGAGAATAGCGATGGGAGATATCTTTCCCAAGCGCCATGGAGCCTCAGGAGGGAACTCGTTGCGACAACCTTGCTTGCTGTGCTTCGCGGTCGAGAACCCGTGTTTGCTCAGGCGGCAATATCTCCGATGCGAGTAGCGTTTGCATGACCGAATACCTAATCGCCGCGCGCGCCATGATCATCCTCTGGACCAATCTTGCAGTGATGCCAGCCGAGATTGTCTTTGAGGCGATTGAAGCCGAGTTGGAGCGCCGCGGCGTCGATCATAAACGCTCCTGACCGAGGCCATTCGTTGCGCGTGGTGCATGGAACGGCATGGCTGTCCGAGCGGAACCGTGGCGCCAGCTCTGCCGCGTGGGGAGTTCGTCGGCACCGGCATGGGCCTGTTCGAGTTGCTCGTATTCCCCGCGCAGGGCTTCGGCGCTGGCCTCAATGCGCGTGAAGTTATTTGAACTTCACACGGTCAGGCCGGCAAGCCAGCCGACCCTGCGAAGTCCGTGACCTCGGCCTCGATCGCCTGCGCCAGCAGGGCTCGGGCCCCGTTGCGCAAGATTTCGGTGAGTTGGTCGTCGAACACTCCTGGCTGAATCAACTTGGTGACGTTATCCTTGGACACGGCATATCGCTCCATCGGTGGAGAAGTGGAGGCGTCAAGCACCCCCACGATATGCCGCCTTTCCGATTCCGGCCGTCACCAACTTTCGGCGATAGCTCACCCCTCGGAGCCCGGAGGTATAAAACGGATTTGGTAGCACCCCCTCAGTTTGTAAGACTTGACCATGATTGTCCGTCTGTTTCCGCTCCAATCCGCCCGCCCCGAGCTGCACAACATGCGTGGTCCCGGCCCGAAATGGCGCGCCAAGCCTCGGCCCTGGCTAAAATTCGAATCTGAAGCCGTACAGCCCGTCAGGCAGCACCAGCTGTCGCCGCTGCATGCACGCCATCGCAGCGCGGCTGGCCGCACCCGATAGCGCCAGGCCGAGGTTAACGGTGCGGCACGTCATTTGGTTGGCACGTTTCTTGCTAATCGAAGCCTGCGACAATGTTGAGGGCCGAATCCTTGTGCGCCTGCATCTCCGATCTAACATCTGCTCGCGCTCGTTTAGCGGCCATCCGAGGTTGGATGCTGCTCATTGGCCCCGCCCTTTGTATCGCATTGGTGGTTATATTGAGCAGTTCGGCGCATGCCGGTGTCGGCCTCGAACAACGCAAATTGCCGATGAAGTTCAGCTGGGTCGCTTGCCAGCCGGATTGCAGGGGCTGGGTCAGCGCGGTCGGCATCGTGACCGCCGATACTCCAAGGGACTTCGATGAATTCGCGCGCGGCCGACAGCTCGGCGGCGCGACCATCGTGCTGGATTCCAGCGGCGGTTCGGTCAACGACTCGATCTTGCTTGGTCGGCGCTGGCGCAATCTCGGGGTGCTAACTACCGTCGGCATCAGTGTCCAGACCAGTACCGCGCAGCAGGCTTCTGCCAACATGGCGCCCGTGGCGTATTGCGAATCCATGTGCGTGTTCCTACTCCTGTCGGGAAAGACGCGTTACGTGTCCGAGACTGCCCATGTTCGGGTGCATCAGATCTGGATGGGCGACCGCGCCAATGATGCCAAGGCCGCGACCTACAGCGCAGAGGATCTGATGATTGTGGAACGCGATATCGGGCGTCTCGCCAAATACACCTTTGACATGGGCGGCGCGGGTGATCTGTTGTCGCTGTCGTTGAATGTGCCGCCGTGGGAAGATTTGCATGAACTGTCTCGGGAAGAATTGCGACTGACCAATCTCGTCACCACCGATACGATTGCTCAGCCAGGCACCCCGAACCCAGCAGCGGTCGAACAAACGCCCAGACCGGTGCACGATCGCTTCGTAAGCAGTGCGGTTGCGACCGATACAAATCCGGAGCCGGCGAAGTCGACCGAGTCGGCTGAAGCTATAGGGCGGACGGGCGGCGTAAGCGCGGTCGGCCCGCTTGGGCGAGAGTAGCGAGTAGTCCCTCTGAGAGGAACTATTGAGGGCTGCCTAGAAAGGCCCTCGCCGGCGGCGGGCGAGGGCAGGCTATCGTCGGAGCGATTTTCGTCAGCCATGCCGAGCCGACGTGCCCGTATTGTGCCCCAGATCGGACCTTGGATCTCCCTTGTGAAAGATTTACCGTCTCCTCGGGCGAGCGACGGATGCCGAGATAAGTCGAACCCCCGGACGCGTTAATCCCGAGTTGGCGATCACCTGAGGCGCGGCAACTTCCGGAGAAGCTGGCAACCAAGCTCAACCCTTGGATGGGGCGGGCGCTGCTGGAAATTCCCGTTTGCGATCAAGGCGCCTGAATAGCAGGTGAGCATAAGTCATTGATCTTGTTCCTGACTTTCGCCCCTGTCGTGCGCGTTTCGACTCGGCCGACCCGCTCGAGCTCCTCGAGATCCCACCACAGCCAGCGAGCTTGCATGCGTTCATCTGTCGATTTTCGAAGATGCCGAGATGGATCGCCGCACAGAGCAAAGTGTCCGATGCGTTGGCGCAGAGCCCTTCAACGTGTGGAGCGCAGGGAATAGACCTTGGGCCCGCGCTGGCGCTGCTGTTGCTCGCGCATCCGCCGCGCCAGCATGAGCAGCTGTGCGAACGCCGCTTCGAGCCTGCCGTCGCCGTCGATCTTGCGGGTAATGTCGCGGATCACGCGGCCGAGATAGGTCCGCAGCTTCTTCAGCATCCGGTTGGCGCGCTTGAACTGCTTGGCGTGGGCATAACGCTGGTGCTGGATCAGGGCGAACTTGCCCAGCCGTGCATAGGACTGGCGCAAAGCCACCCCGCAGCGCTTCGCAAGCCGCACCAGTTTCTCGCGCGCCCGGTTCATCAGCCTGGCGTCGGTCGGGAACATCACGTTCTTGGGCTGCACCGTGGTATCGACGATCACCCGTGACAGTTCGCTCGGCTTGATCGCCTCGGTCTTGGTGGCGATCGACAGGCTTTCTTGGAGCAGCGCCTGCAACCGCTCCTCGCCCATGCGGTTGCGCCAGCGCGTCATCGACGAGCGATCGAACACCAGCCGGTGTTGGAAGAACTCCTCGCCGCAGAAGTACTGGTAATAGGGGTTCTCGATCCAACGCTCGCACAGCACCTCATCGGACAGGTCATAGGTGTGCTTGAGGATGGCCAGCCCTGCCATCAGTCGCGTCGGCAGCGGCGGATGGCGCATGATTCATGTCGATGATCTGATCGAGCCGGGAGCGAAACAGATCCTGCTCGCCCGTCTCCCGCCGTTCCCGTGGCCGCATCTCGTCCTCCCGTTGGAGCCGCGATACGACAGTGAATCACGAATCAGATTCGCAAGGAAACCCCATTCCAACGCAAAGTTTCCGGCAAATGCGATTTGCAAAGCCGGTCGGTTTGCGATTCCAAATCAAGCCCTTGGGAGGTTCTTCACGGACGACTATCTATACCTACTCGCACATGTTCGGACGGCCACCCGCCGAAACCGAAATGCAGCGCCACTTCGCTGTCAGCCCGCTCTCAGTCCATCAGATGATCGTCACGCTCGAACGTAACGGCCTCATTCACCGTCAAGCCGGCGCCCCCAGAAGCATCGAAATCCTCGTGCCGCCAGAAAACCTACCGATCCTAAGCTGGCTCGGTATCAAACCGTCAAAATCACTGTGACGAGCCACTAGTGCGCGAGCTTGCTCTGCCGCCATTCCCGCGGCGAGGCGCCGTAGTGCTCCCGGAATACCCGTCCAAAATGGGAGAGGTCGTTGAAGCCCCACGCAAACGCGATCTCGCCGACCAGGCGATGCGCCAGCATAGGCGAGGCGAGATCGCGCGCGCATTGTGCAAGCCGCTCCTTCAGCACGTGGCGCTGGAACGAGGCATCCTCGTCCGAGAGAAGATCGTTGACATAGCGCGGCGAGATGCCGAGCGCCGCGGCGGTGTCTGCAAGGGACAGTTCAGGATCGGCAAGATGCGCGCGGATATGGGCCTTGAGCCGGTAGAGTAGCGCTGCGCGATGGGTCGAGGCGGAAGGCTGCGCGGGCAGGCGCTCGGCGAGCGCCATCGCGACCAGGTCCACCGCGTGTTCGGACAGGCGGATCGCCTGCTCGGGTGCGATGCGGCCTGCGCTTTCGCAAAGCTGATAGACAAAATCATACGCGAGCTTTGACAGCGGACGGCCAGGGCCGAAGCTGATGGCGGTCAGGGCCTCGGTGCCGCAGATGCACCGGTGAATCATGTCGCGCGGCACCTGCAGGATATTTTGCGTGAAGGCGTCCTCGAAGCGCAGCTCGTAAGGACGGGTGGTGTCATAGATCGCGAATTCGCCAGGGTGGATCACCGTTTCCCGGCCATCCTGTGAGACGCTGCCGCTCCCATGCTTGCCGAGCGCAATCAGGACGAACTCTTCATGCGCACGCCCGATCCGCGCCGGCGTGCGGTAGACCCTCTGTTCGCCGGATGACACCTCCGAGCAGGCGGCCCGCCCCAGCGGAGTACGGCTCACTGCGCCGCGGAAGTCGCTGCCGAGCGAAGAGGTGCAGTCGAGCCCGACATAGACATCGCAGACGATGTCCTGCCAGAGCGCCAGGCGGCGGTATCCAGGCGCGGCATCGGTGGTGAAATGGATCGGCATCGCGCCTCCTTTCCCATCGGCCAAAGGCAATATCCGTACCGCGCCTCTCGCGCCTGCGCGGTGCCAGTGCCGCCGCGGTCGAATTCTTGTTCCTAGCCAGACGAGCATCACGGCCCGCGCTCCGGCAAAACAGACTGCAACGGACGCCGGCTCCGATCAACGGGAAACCGCCCGACGCACCGGACCGGCAAGCATGGAGGATAGCCGATGGGCATTTCGCATCCCAAATACAAGGTGGCCGTGGTGCAGGCATCGCCGGCCTTTCTCGATCTCGACGGCTCCATCAAGAAGGCCATCGCGCTGATCGCAGAGGCGGCTGACAAGGGTGCCAAGCTGATCGCCTTTCCGGAAGTGTTCATCCCCGGCTATCCCTGGCACATCTGGCTGGACTCGCCCGCCTGGGCGATTGGCCGCGGCTTTGTGCAGCGCTATTTCGATAATTCGCTCGCCTATGACAGCCCGCAGGCCGAGCAGCTGCGTTTGGCGGTGAAGAAGGCCAAGCTGACGGCCGTGATCGGTTTGTCCGAGCGCGACGGCGGCAGCCTCTATATCGCGCAATGGCTGATCGGGCCTGACGGCGAGACTATCGGCAGGCGGCGCAAGCTGCGCCCGACCCATGCCGAGCGCACGGTCTATGGCGAGGGCGACGGCAGTGATCTCGCCGTGCATGACCGGCCCGACATCGGTCGGCTCGGGGCCTTGTGCTGTTGGGAGCATCTGCAGCCGCTCTCCAAATACGCCATGTATGCCCAGAACGAGCAGGTTCATGTGGCCTCATGGCCGAGCTTTTCGCTCTACGATCCCTTTGCGCCGGCGCTCGGCGCGGAGGTGAACAACGCGGCCTCCCGCGTCTATGCCGTGGAGGGCTCCTGCTTCGTGCTGGCGCCTTGTGCCACGGTCTCCCAGGCCATGATCGACGAGCTGTGCGACCGGCCAGACAAGCATGCGCTGTTGCATGCCGGCGGCGGACATGCCGCGATTTATGGACCGGACGGCAGCTCGCTCGCGGAGAAGCTGGCGCCGGACGCGGAGGGCCTGCTGATGGCCGAGATCGATCTCGGTGCCATCGGCGTTGCCAAGAATGCGGCTGACCCGGCCGGGCATTATTCAAGGCCCGACGTGACGCGGCTGCTCCTCAACAAGACACGGCTGAAGCGGGTCGAGCCGTTCGCGCTGCCTCTCGATGCGGTTACGCCGGACGAGGCTGAACCGTCGCAAGCGAAGTCCACCCAGGCAGCGTGAGGAGCACGCCATGGAATCCGCTATTCCAGAGCATCTGAAGGCCACCCGCTCGCGCCATCGCCGGGTTCCCGATGACTACGCCCCGCCATATCCGTCCTTCGTAGCGCGGTACAAGCCGAAGGTCGCCCGCGTCGTGATGGCCTATTTCGGCCTGCAATATCAGGGCGAGGGGTCGCCCGCTGCGGCAAGCGCGCTCGGCGACATCGCCGCGCGATTTGCGGATGGGCAGGGGCCGGCGCATTGGGACCGTGCGCAGTATCTCGACCAGGCCGGCTATTCGAACGTGGTCTCGGTCGCCTATTGGGACGATGTGGGCAAATTCGATGCCTGGTTCGATGCCGCACATGAGGCCTGGACGGGTGGCCGCGCGGACGGTAACGGGCGCTACATCGAGGTACTGCGACCGGCTGTGGCACGTTATGAGACCCTGTTCTCCTCGCCGGACCGCGCCGAAGGTGTCGCTATCATTGCGGAAGGCTTGAGCGGCGAGGTGCAGGAGCACGCTTATTGGGGCGGCATGCGAGATCGCATCCCGCTGTCGCAGACCGACGAGATGGCGCCGGGCGGCAAGCCGGCGCTCAAGCGCGACGGCTCGCGTTTGCGCATCGTCCCGCATGACAATCTCTGTCTGATCCGCTCCGGACAGGATTGGAGTGATACCGACGCGGCGGAACGAAGACTCTATCTTGAGGAGGTCGAACCGGTGCTCCGCGAAGGCATGGACTTCCTGCGCGACGATGGTCTTGGGATCGGCTGCTATGCCAACCGCTACATGCGCGTGCTCGGCGCCGACGGGAATCCGACCGAAAAATCGTACGGTCAGAGCTGGTGGCACAGCCTCGCCGCACTTGAGCGCTGGGCGGAATCGCACCCGACCCATGTCAGGATATTCGGGGCGGCGATGAAATACCTGTCGACGCTCGGGCCTGCGGCCAAGCTCAGGCTCTATCACGAGGTGACAGTGGCGGCTGCGGCTGAACAGTTCTTTGAATACCGCGACTGTCACCCGAGAACGGGAATGCTAACGGCCGTTGCCGTCGATTGATCAACGTCTGGCGCGATCTCTGGCGGCGACTGCGGGCCTCTCGAAGTCGCGCCGCACGACGGCCGTTCGAGCCGGCGCAGCTTCACCGAGCAAAAGCGCGCGATCGTGCTCAACTGCGACGCGCCCCGGCGCCGCGGTGCGACGGTGCGCACCGAGATGGTGCCAAGGCTGAGCATGTCGCGCATGACGACGTTCATGCGGCCGGTGTCGCCCTCGCGGATGAAGGCGCCGCCCTTGACGCCCTTTCTGAGCCGCAACACGCCGGCCATCTCGAGGCTTCGCAGCGCCTCGCGCAGGACGTTGCGGCTGACGCCGAGCTGCTGGGCGAGATCGCGCACCGGCGGTTCGATCCGCATTCCAGCGAGCCTTTGCGGCCTTGTCGGGCTGAAGCCGACGTTCGGCCGCGTCAGTCGCACAGGAATCGTACCCCACAGCTGGTCGCTTGATCATGCCGGACCGATCACGCGCACCGTTGCGGACGCAGCAGCAATCATGTCCGTGCTCGCCGGTTATGATCCGAGCGACCCGTCGTGCCGCGACGAGGTCGTGCCCGATTACGCGAGTGCGATCGGTCGATCAATAGCCGGCTTGAAGGTTGGGGTATGCCGCAATCATTTTTTTGGGCGCAATCAAGCATGCCTGGAGGCGGCGGTAGAAAGCGCAATCGCGGACCTGGCTAAGGCCGGTGCCGCGATCGTAGAGTTTCAGCTTCCCAATCTGGAGTACGGCCTTGCGGCGATCTACGCAATCGAGCTCGCTTCATCGACGGCCTATCACGACAGCGCTCTTCGTGCGGGACGTACCGTCCACTACGCGAAAGACGTGCGGACCATGGTCGAGATCGGACGCTTCGTCTCGGCTACCGATTACGTGAAGGCGAAACAAATACGTCGGATTCTTATGACGGATGTCGCGCGCGCGTTCGAGACGGTTGATGTGATTCTCGGCCCGACGCTGCCTTTGACGGCCTGGTCACCGGACCTGGAGAACGTGGAAATTGCAGGCGTCGCCGAAAGTCCGCTCGCCGCATCCTGGCGCCTATCTTATCTATACAATCTGACCGGATTGCCAGCCCTCTCGCTGCCTTGCGGTTTCGATGCCGACGGCATGCCCATCGGACTTCAGATTGCCGCCAAGCCCTTCGATGAAATGACTGTCCTCAGAGTGGCTCACGCCTACGAACGAGATCAACCTTGGCGCGATGCCCGCCCAGATGATGGTTGCGATCGCATTCGTACTCGCAAAGATCCTCGCATTTTGAGATAGGAAGGGACCTGACGCGGGCCTGTGTGCATCGAAAACCTTACCTGGTTGATGACTTAATGGAATCGTCTAAGCTGGCGGCATGATCGGTCTGTTCTGTTTCGTTGTGGCCGCCCTGGGCTAGCCGTTCAAGTCGAGGTTGCGGCTTCAAGCTGAGAACGCTGTACTTCGACATCAGTTGAATGTCTTGCGGCGCAGGCTGCACGGTCGCGTCCGGCTGACGAACCAGGATCGGTGGTTTTTGGTCCAACTGTATCGCTGGTTTCCATCAATCCTGGAGGTTCTTGCGATCCTCCAGCCCGAGACCCTCGTTCGTTGGCATCGAGCCGGCTTTCGCTGCTACTGGCGTTGGAAGTCGCGGCCACTGGAAGGGCATCCGTTCATGCTCCGAATTGACTTCTACCGGCCTTTTCGTTCTGATTTCACACGAGAATTGGTGTCTCGGACTACCTTGACATGGTAGGGGGTAGAGGTTCGATCCCTGTCGTGCCCCTTCGCTCTATTCGGCCGACCCGTTCGAGCTCCTCGAGATCCACGGTCGAGCGTGGCACCCCGACATAGTCAGCGAGCTTGCTCGCGTTCATCTGTCGATTTTCGAACATGCCGAGATAGACGGCCGCACAGAGCAAAGTGTCTGATGCGTCGGCGCCAAGCGCCGTTCAACGTGTGGCGCGTGGATGCGGCTCATCTTCCGGGTGAGCTCGATTGCAGGCCTTTGTTCAGGCCTCTCACGTCGGAGGTCGCGGGTTCGAGCCCGTTTTTCGCGCGTCCATCTGGCTCAGAAATGGGCGCCAGGGAGAACGGCCTCAGGCGGCTTTCTTTCCCTCCAGATGACGATGAAGAGTTCGGAGGGGGGAGGGGGAAACGCGTGAATCGCCCCCCCGCTACCACATGGTTCGATTTTCTACGCCACTCTACGATCAGCTACGATTTTGCACTCCTGATGGTAGCGGGCGGAGGCCGCTGATGAATTGGCGTGACCGCGAATGCGACGAAGTACGGCAGCTTCTGGCGCGAACCGGACGTTCGCCAAACAACTGACTGCTGCAACGTGCCAACGCACGAAGTCGCTGCGCTCCAGCCAGCTGCGCGGGAGCAAGAGCCGAGAGGCCGCTAGCGCTGGCCGGTTGAGAGGACGGCAATAGCGGGTGGCAAAAGGTCAACACGATCAACAAGCGTTTTGTCGGCGTGCAACACACGATCGCGCGCGGCTCGTATCCCCCAAGCGGCCAGCCACATCATCGGCCGCACCGATAGGGCGATGACAAGAATTGCCTTGACGAAAGCGCCAACCAGTTTGCTTGAATGTGCCGTCTATATTCTGCTCGCAAGAAATTGATTCACGCCATGTCGCTGGACATCGATCGACCGATTAGTCGCGCAGTGGTTGTCGGATGTGCTATCTGTGCCACGCGCAACTATTTGAAGTTACACGTCTCGCGAACATTAAAAGTACTGTTGTGCAACACTCATGCCAAAACGCTGAAGTTGTGGAAGCGTTCTGTCGGGCTGCCGCCTCTCGAAGCAACATCTGTCGATCAATTCACCCAGCCGTCGCTTGCTGCACTTCACGTGCCCGCCGAGATTGTTCCTCCCGAAAATTAAATCCGTATGTACTGATGATGCAATCCGCCCAGCACTGGTGTGGCGACAATGGCTCCGCATCGGTGGATGGCGCGTCGCAGCGGTGCGTCCTTGCTCAACCCCAGGTGTGTGCGCGTCTCATTGTAGTAGAGAGAATACGAGGTCAGGATCCGTCGCAAATGCCGCTCGCCGAAGATCAGGACGTGATCCAGGCACTCGCGGCGGAGTGTTCCGATCAAGCGTTCAACAGGGATTCCGCCAGGGCGACCGCGGTGAGATCGGACGATCCCGAATCCCCATCGCCCGCACCCGCCTGGTGAAGGCCAGCCCATATGCGCCATCATTGTCGCGCACCAAATAGGTCGGCGCCGCGTCCCATGGGAATGCTTCCACGATCTGCTGCGCCAGCCACTCCGCCGTCGGGTGCCTTGTCACCGCAAACCAGAGGAGCTGTCGTCGACCATGCCCCGCGACCAGAAACACAAACAGGCATTCGAACGTGAGCGTGGGGACCAGGCAAAGGTCGATGCCCGCGATGGCGTCTGCATGATTGCGCAGGAAGGTCTGCCAGCTCTGCGATGGCGGCCTACGGCGCCGGCTGATGTATTTGGACACCGTCGACTCGGCGACCCAGAAGCCGAGCTTCAGCAACTCGCTATGGATGCGGGGAGCGCCCCACAAGGGATTCTCGTTGCTCATTCGTCGGATGAGCTCGCGTAGCTCACGGTGGACTCTAGGCCGTCCTGGCCGACCGCGCGATCTCCTGCGCCAATAGGCCCGAAACCCCGCCCGATGCCACCGCAGGATCGTGTCAGGCCGAACGATGCGGGACAGACCGAGCAGGCTGGGTCAGAGCCAAGTCATCAGCGCGATCAAGGCCCTGTCACTTCGACGCAGCCGCGGACGATGCGGCGCACGTCTAACGGCAATATTCAGCCGATGCCGAAGAAAGAGATTCTCGACTTCAAGCCGGTGTGGCGGCTTGCGCAGAGCGGCGATGAACGTCGCAAGAGATGGAGGATGGCAAGCATCGCGCCGCATAATGCTATGATTCTCCTTCATCACGCGAATCTGCTTGGATGAAGTTTTCGGAAGCGACAGCCCGGTCAAGACCCGACGATGTATCGTGTCGGCCAGCGGGGATATGCGCTAGGCATTCTCGAAGTCTTCCGGCTTGCTGACGCGTCGCAGAAACTCGCGGGCCCGGTCGCTCGCCGGGCTGGCGAAGAATGTCTCCGGCACCGTGTCCTCCACGATGCGGCCGCCATCCATGAAGACGAGCCGCGTCCCAACCTCGCGGGCGAACTGCATCTCATGCGTCACGACGAGCATCGTCATGCCGTCGCGCGCGAGGGCGCGGATCACCGCCAGCACTTCGCCGACAAGCTCGGGGTCGAGCGCGGAGGTCGGCTCATCGAACAGCATGAGCACCGGATTCATCGCGAGCGCGCGCGCGATCGCCACGCGTTGCTGCTGGCCGCCGGAGAGCTGGGCGGGACGCTTGCCGGCGTGCTGCTTGAGCTTGACGCGGTCGAGCAGCGCCATCGCCCTGTCGCGCGCCTCTTCGAGCGGCACGCCGAGCACGCGGTAAGGCCCGATCGCCACATTGTCGATTGCGCTGAGATGCGAGAAAAGATTGAAGCGCTGGAAGACCATGCCGATCTTCTGCCGCTTGCGCGCGGTCTCGGCGGTCGAATCCGCGACAAGCTTGCCGCCGCGCAGCTCTCCCGCCATGTTGACGCCGTCGACGACCACCTCGCCCGCGTAAGGGTCTTCGATTCGGTTGATGCAGCGCAGCAGGGTCGACTTTCCGGCGCCGCTGGGCCCAACGATCATGACGATCTCGCCGCGCTCGACGACAAGGTCCACCCGATCGACCACCGGCGTTGCGCCGTATACCTTGGTGAGACCGACGACCTTCAGCAGCGGCGCTTCATCGGTCACGCCAGGCGCCTCTCGATATATTCAGACAGCTGCGCGAGCGCCGAAACGATGACGAGATAGAACACGGCGAGCAGCGCATAAAGCTCGAACGGCGTGAACTTGGCCGAGATGATCAACTGGGTTGCGCGCGTCAACTCGTAGATCGAGATCGCCGAGAGCAGCGATGAGCTTTTGACCAGCGTGATCAGCTCATTGGTCAGCGGAGGTGTGATCACGCGCAACGACTGCGGGAACAGGATGTAATAAAGAGTCTGCCGGTGCGTCATGCCGATGGCCTTGGCCGCCTCGGTCTGGCCGGCGTCGATGGATTGCAGGCCGGCACGAACGATTTCGGCAATGAAGCCGCCGGCGTTGAAACCGAGCGCAACCACGGCTCCCCAGAACGGAGCAATCTCGATGCCGACGACCGGGAGCGCGAAATAGACGAGGAAGATCTGCACGAGCGCCGGCGTGCCGCGTACGAAGTACACATAGCACCGCACGAACCCCTTGAGCGGCGCAATCTCCGACAGCAGAAGGAACCCGCAGACGATCCCGACAAGGCACCCAAGCAGCATTGACAGCGAAGAGATTTCCAGAGTGACCAGCGCTCCCTTCAACATGTAGGGAATCGCGTAGATCATGACTCCCCAATCGACCGATCCCACGCGACCCCCCTTTCCTGTCCGCTATCCCGGTGTCTGCTGCCAGAACAGCCGGAGCCATGCGCGGCTCCGGCTCCGGCGCTTGTCAGGGTAGCTCCGCCGGCACCGCGTCGGGCGTTTCCATGGTCAGTCCGAACCACTTCGTCTGCAGTTCCGCGAGCTCGCCCTTCTTCTTCATTTCGGCGAACTGCTCGTTCGCGAACTTGAGGAAGTCGGCGTCCTCCTTGCGGAACGCCATTCCGAAGTACGCCTTCAGGCTCTGAATGCCGGCCACGAATTTGAACTTGCCCGGCTGTTCTTTCATCACGACCGCGAGCGTCGAGAGCGAGTTCACCACCGCGTCGATGCGCCCGTTGTTGAGGTCGAGGTAGGCCTCGGGATAGTGGTCGTAGAGCTTGTAGTCGGTGTAGCCCGGCTTGCCCTTCTGCTTCAGCAGCTCCTGGAACTCCTTGGCGACCTTGTCGCCCGCGCTCGAGATCTGCGCGCCGACGCGCTTGCCGGCAATGTCCTCGGCGGTCTTGATCGAATCGTCCTTTGCCCGAATCAGCACGACATTGGTCGCCTCGGCATAGGGCATGGAGAAGTTGAGCTTCTCTGCCCGCTCCTTGGTGATCGTCATTCCGGAAAGGATCGCGTCGAACTTCCGTGCCAGCAGGGCCGGGATGATGCCGTTCCACTCGGTATCGACCAGCTTGACTGTCACGCCGAGCTTCTTGGCGAACTTGTTGAGAATATCGACATCGTAGCCGATGATCTCGCCGTCCTTGAAGAACTCGTAGGGCGTGTATTGCGCCTCGAGGCCGATCACCAGCTCACCGCGCTTCTTGATGTCTTCCAGGCTCGCACCTGATGCGGCTGTCGCCGCGACGACAAGGCCGGCGACGACCACGAGATTTATCGAGAGCCTTCCAATCATGATGCTATACTCCCTTGTTTTCATTCGAACGAGGCGTCGGGACGATTGTGGACATGTACAGCAAGAACGCCCGACGCGCTCCCGCGCCACAGCTTTTCATCGGGAAGCGGAGCCGCGACGGCGACGATCAGATCCATCACCACGCGGAACGTGACGCTCGACTTCGCGCTGGAAACGACACCTTTCGGCGTGAGAGAGCCGTCTGTCCCGACCGCAACATCGAGAAAGAGATTGATCGGATCGGGCACGCGCACGACGTCGACGTGTTGCCTGGCGAGAGCCGCACGCACCTTGTCCTTGAAGCGCTCGCTCGCTCCTTCGCAATCGGCTCGGTCGCCGACCTCCGTGACGGGCATGAGCAGATCGTGGGCGCCAACCGTGTCGCGGCCGAGCACCATGGCGGGGCGACGGCGATTCGTGACGACGCGCATGCCGAGCCGCAGAATGAACGAGTTGGAGAACACGCGCGTGTGATGCGGCGAGACGAAATGCCGGCTGTCTGTGGCATCGACGCCGAACAATGCGGCCGGCTGGCCGCCACGCTCGTCCACGATGGTCAGGAGTTGACCCTGCCGCACCGGAAAGGCCATGATGGCGCCGGTCTCGATCCGAAGACTATGCTCCGCGGGCAAACACAATGTCGGATGCTTCAACAGCAGCATTGACCTAGTCCCTCTCCACCCGGATCAGCATGTCGCTCGGCGCCAGCCCATTGCCCGGAATGATGTCTTGCGGACACGGCGAGAGCGCGCAGATGCAGTTCTGCAGCGCTTCGAGCACAATGCGGTCTCCGGCGCGGCTCGGCGGATCGACCACGCCGGTCCGGCCGTCGGCCGTCACCGGGCTGTTCTGGAACATGTTGAATGGCTCCGGCACGTCCAGGCTATCGAGGCCATGGCGCTTCAGCGCCTCGTGCATGTTCTCAAGACAATTGCGATGGCCGCACACCCCGAAATCGACCTCGTAGCGGGACGGATCGCAGGCCGGCACGGTGTAATCGTGCACGCCGATCGTGTCCTCGATCACGCGGAACATCGGCCGGCCACGGCTCGAGAACAGCAGGTCGCCGATCTTGATATAGAGTGAGAGCAGCGCGCGCCGCGTTTCGACGCCGGAGAGTCCTTCGCTGATGTCGTCTCGATTGACGGCGACGAAGTCCCCGGCCTGCTGGCCGCGAAGATCGATGACCGTGACGCGCGCACCGATCGGCGCCGCGACCGCGCGGCCGAACCCGCCCGGCACCAGCACCTCGACGAGGATCACGGCCGCGCCTCCTCGAAGATCGCGACATGGATGTCGGTTGGGTACCAGCCGGCAATCGGATTGAACTCTTGCGGGCGGGCGGAGATCGCGATGATGCAATCGATCCAGGCTTTCAGCACGACGTAGTCGCCCGTCTGGGACGGGTTCTCGCAGGTCAGCACGCGGCCGTCGGGAAACACCTGGACGTTGGAGAAAAGGTTCAGCGGCTGCGGCACGAAGATCCGCTCCTTCGTATAGGGCAGCATCGCCTTGCGCAGATTGCCTTCGCAGCTTGGATGCTCGCCCTGGACGCCATAGAGCCGGTAGCGGTGCTCGTCACAGGCGGCGGTGAGCAGGTCGTGAACACCGCAGGTGTCGGCGACGACCTGCAGGATCGGGCGGCGGTGATTGGAGTGGAAGCTCTCGCCCGGGCCGGGGCAGAGCTTGTTGACCCACACGCGTGTGTGCATCGCCGAGAGATGCTCGTTGAGGTCGGCGGCGTTGAAAGCCAAGAAGTCGGCCGCCTGCTTTCCGCACGGATCGGTGACGCGAATGTATTGACCCGCCGCGAGCCGGCCCGACCATCCCGTCATGGCGGCGATCACTTCAGACTTGATCGCGCGAAGCGGGAGCGACTTCTTGCCGTTCAAATCGACAGGGAAAATCTCGGACATCGGAGTAGTCTCAAAAGGAATGCCGCGCGGCCGCGGCCAGAAACGCCGTTGCAAGTGCCTCTCTGCAAGTGGCGCATTGCAAGTGCCGCGCCGCCCGGATCAAGGCAGCAAAGGATGCGTCCCGGGAACCGTTCGGCCCGCATTGCGAAGCAATTCTCTCTGATATCCAGCATTTTTCGCTGATTTCGCTGGATTTTCTCCGATGCGGCGGGCGAATATTTTGGGCGCTGCGTATAAAGTTTAGGCAGCACCGGATTGCCTTGACGCGGCCCGACCGAAGCGGGCGGTCGGGGGACGCTGGCTGTGGAGACGATTGCGCGGATTCGGCGCGAGCACTTCGTCAAGGGCGAGGCGTACTGGCATCGGCGCTTCGCGGACCCGCGAGCAGCCTCGGGAAGTCTGGCGGCCAAGGCAGGGAAAAGGCAGGCAAGCTACCTGTCTGCGTTCGAAGGCAAGCCGCTGAAGATTCAACATGTGCCAGGGAAATCGACAGATAGCTGGCGCGCCACGGCGTCTAACCGTAAAACCAGTCACTTCCGATCTACCCTGAGCAACAGACATTTTCATGATCCATCGGCATGTCTCAAACGTGCCATGGGACCAAACCGCTCGCGCGGTAAGGCGCTGCGGCAGCCGGCGGGACCGGTATCCGGATGGGAGCGTCCTGTCTGAAGATGAGGGGTTGCTAACCTCAGATCAGACAGGAGCATCCCCATGAGACGTGGTTAAGCGATTAGCGCGGCTTTCACGCCTTTTCTGGGAGGCGGATCGAGCTCTGCGATCTTGCGATGGCAATCGGCCTCGGAATCGTGCGGTCCGGAGACAAACGTTCCGCTCACTTTCGTAATGTACCAGCCGGACACGACGCCAAGCCGAAGCGACTCTTCTGTCTTAACGTGACGCGGCGAAAGGTTTTGCATGGAGGATATACTTTCAAGCTGGCGTTCGATCTTCTATCGAGCGCAGAGTGGTTTGCGGTCGTTCGACACACGACAATTGGCTCAGCTTTCCTTGGAGAGCCGGGCAAAGTCAGCAAGTATGGCTGTGACAAGATCGCAATGACGGGTGTCGGCGGGAGCCAACCTCCTGGCGTACAAATTCAAGACGTAGCGCGCCTTGGCGGCGGCCTCCGGCCAGGAAGCAGAGATTTCGCCGCGAGTGAGTCAAGGACTTCAGATCCGACTCTATTGTTGTGCATGGGCTTAACCGTGCGCTTTTTTGATACGATTAGCTATCGCATTCTCACAGGATCGGCCGCCAAGTCGTTTAACCCGCGCTTTGCCTTGTATTCGGTCGCTTTCGTAGCCATTTCCGCTGTGCGCCGGACAATGCCCGGGATTCCCAGGCGAAATTGTCGGGCGACCTGGTCGAAGCCCTACGGCGATACGTTCGTGCGTTCTTCAACTGCCGCTGATAAGCCGCACCAACACGGCTCATGATGAAAGCGGCGTGCAATTCCTAAGTGGTGCAAGCGGTTGGGATCAGGTGTTTCGCATGAAGATTCGTGTCGGCTTCGAGATGATTTACGACTTTCCGCAGCCGACCCCCTTGATCGCGTTGGTTGGCACACATTTTACGCGAGCGTCCGACGTCCTCGTGCCTGATCACCTGACCATTAGCCCTTTCGCCCCCATCACCCCCTATCGTGATGGCTTCGGCAATTGGTGCAGCCGGATCGTCGCGCCTGCCGGCCGCGTGCGCCTTGCGGCCGATGGAACGGTCCACGATAGCGGTCTGCCCGACGTATTCGTTCCTTCGGCTTCGCAACACGCGGTGGAGGATCTGCCGGCGGATACGATCGTCTATCTGCTTGGCAGCCGCTACTGCGAAACAGACCGGCTTTCCGACATTGCATGGAGGCTGTTCGAGAAGACAATGCCGGGTTGGGCGCGGGTCCAGGCAATCTGCGATTTCGTTCACAACCACATCGCGTTTGGTTACGAGCACGCGCGAGCGACCATGACGGCGTGGGAAGTATTCAACGAACGCAAAGGCGTCTGCCGCGACTACGCACACCTTGCCATCACCTTCTGTCGCTGCATGAACATTCC
>Ga0210408_10001774_pt1 | contig 21897 bp, 21 predicted proteins | sample IncBWH4MmetaG_FD_155471 | JGI IMG/M metagenome (GOLD analysis project Ga0210408, IMG submission 155471) | Forest soil microbial communities from Barre Woods Harvard Forest LTER site, Petersham, Massachusetts, United States - Inc-BW-H-4-M | ecosystem: Environmental > Terrestrial > Soil >...
CGACATGCTCTACGAGTTTATTTTCGAGGCCGCACCCGCCTCCCGGCAGCATCGGCGCAAGGTCGGCTTCGGGTCATGAACGGCGGTCGACGACCGCGCGAGACAAGTCCAGTCTACCCACGACTGCGGACCATCTGTGACCGCTTGAGCGTCTTCGGCTTGGGGCCCAGGTTCGCGGTAGGGACGGCTGTTACCAGCCGCCCACCGGGTCACGGGAGGCGGTCGATGCGGTTCGCTATTCCCTTCATCGTAGTGGACTTGCACCACCTACTCCTTGCCGGTCTCCCGGCGCACCTGTGTGAAAACGCGAAGGCGATCAATCGCGATAGAGCAAGTTCTTCGTTAAAGGCCGTTTTCGGCGCCCACATCGCAAGCGCATTCAATTTTAAAATCGAGCTCGAGAATATCATTCTCGTCGCGCTCCGAACTTTTGCGTTTTCACACAGCCCGGGCCACTTCCAGACCTGGTTGCGAGTTGGTATAGGCGGATGCCACGACATGAGGCAGACGATGACATCGCGCGTCCAAACATTCACGCCGCCGAACACGCCCAAGCCGATTGGCCCCTACAGTCACATCGCCAAGGTCGGTGAGCACATATGGATCGGGGGGACTGCCGGATTTGATCCGGCGACAGGAACCTTGACGGGTGCGGACGTCGGCGCTCAGACACGGCGAATCTTCGAATCATTCAAGGTGATGCTGGAGGCTGTGAGCTCCGACCTCAATCATGTGACTCATATCAATGTCTTCCTGCTGCACATGTCCGACTTCGAGGCGATGAATGCCGCCTATGTCGCGATGATGGGAGACCACAGGCCTGCGCGCACGGTAGTTTCCGTCCGAGAACTGCCCAAACCAGGCGTCCTGCTGACGATGAACCTGACCGCAGTGACGAGGAAACGTTGATCCGTGGAACAGCGGCCAGCGCGGATCCGCGCAGCGCCGCCGAAGATCGCAAAGAGAGGACAAGATGCCGGATGCAGCCCGTTTCCCCGATCCCGGCATTCCCGGCACTCCTGTAACGTCGGGCATGCTCGAAGCGCTGCGCGAGATCGTCGGTGACAAGGGCCTGATCCTGGACGAGCACGGGATGCAGCCGTTCGTGACCGACTGGCGCGGTTCGCTGGTCGGGCGGGCGGCGGCGGTTGTGCGTCCCGCAAATACCGGGGAAGTCTCCAAGGTCGTAAGACTCTGTCATGACAACGGCGTCGCCATCGTGCCGCAAGGTGGCAATACCGGCTTGATGGGCGGCGCCACGCCCTGGCCGACGCATCGTGGCATCTTGTTGTCGCTCGGCCGCATGAACCGCGTGCTGAATGTCGACCCGGTCGGTTACGCCATGACCGTGGAGGCGGGTTGCATTCTCCAGGCCATACAGGACACGGCCGCGGGTCACGACCGGTTCTTTCCCTTGAGCCTCGGTGCCCAGGGGTCGTGCATGATCGGGGGCAACCTGTCGACCAATGCCGGCGGGGTCCAGGTGCTGCGCTATGGCAATGCGCGCAATCTGGTCCTGGGGCTCGAGGTCGTGCTGGCCAATGGCGAGGTCTGGGACGGCCTGCGCGCGCTCAAGAAGGATAATACCGGCTACGACCTCAAACACCTGTTCATCGGCGCCGAAGGGACGCTCGGCATCATGACCAAAGCCGTGCTGAAGCTGTGGCCGGCGCCCAAGGACGTCTGCACGGCGTGGCTGGCGATCCGTGATGTCAAGGCAGCCATCGACATTCTGTCCGAGGCGTACGCTGCCTCCGACGACAATGTCGGCTCCTGCGAACTCCTGAGCAGAGCCAGCATCGATCTGGTGCTCCGCCATATTCCGGGCATTCAGGATCCGCTCAAGGCGGCGACCGAGTGGTATCTTCTTCTCGAATGGTCGTCCTCCCGTCCGCGGCAGGACGGTACTGCCGGCATGTCGGAAAAACTGGAGCAGTTTTTGGCCGGCCAGTTGGAGGCGGGCCGCGTGCTGGACGCGGTGATCGCGCAAGCAGAAGCGCAGGCGCGCAACATGTGGCGTCTTCGCGAAAGCATGGCCGAGGCCTCGCGCGCCGAGGGGCCCGGCTTGAGTTACGACGTGTCGGTGGCGGTCTCCAGGATTCCTGAATTCATCGACCGGGGCATCAAGGCCGTGCTCGATGTCCTGCCGACGATCCGCCCCTATCCGCTCGGCCATATCGGCGACGGCAACCTGCACTTCTCCTTCATGGGTCCCATTGGCATGGACCGGCAGACACTGTCCCAGTATTCCGCGGGGATCACCCGGGCCGTGAACGATCTCATCACCTCCATGGGCGGTTCGATCTCGGCGGAACATGGCATCGGCATCGAGAAGATCGACGAGCTGGCCCACTACCGCTCCAGGACGGAGCTCGACATCATGCGCACGATCAAGCGGGCGCTCGATCCGAAGAACATCATGAACCCGTGCAAGATCCTGCGCCTCTGATGCGGTTTGGCAGGGGCCTAAACTGCAGTGCTACGGTCGGCTATGAAGTCACCGACCAGGACTTGAGTCTGGCAAGCTCACCGCCAAACTCGTTGCCAAAGCCGGGCGGAATTGCGGCGATAGCGAGGGCCTTCCGTGACACCGTCGCGCGGAGCGGGAAACGCCTCGGTTCTCGCTCATTTCACGATATTTTCCCGGCGTTGGAAACCCCGAGAAAGCTGACGGCTTTCCTCGCGCAGTCATATTGCTGACGCTCGTCGATGCGATCATCGCGAGAGTTGTTCTAAATTCGATGTTGTCGAGCGTGGTTGTTCGCGGAGGGCGCTGTCCCGGAAGGCGATAATCGGCTCCATTTCGGTCGGGCTGATTGCATTTTGTCCGGGGACCGCTCGCCTCCCGCGCCTTTGCGAAGAGGCGTCGATGAAGACATTGTATGAATTGCTGGGCGTGGGCCCCGATGCCAGCGACGAAGCCGTCAAGATGGCTTATCGCAAGTTGGCCAAGATACATCATCCGGATCTCAACCCGAACGATCCGGACGCAGCGCGCCGATTCCGTCAAGTCTCGGCCGCGATCGCGATTTTGTGCGACGCCAAGCGGCGCGCGGCCTACGACCAGCGCCTGGTGCGCGAACTCCAGCGAAGGCTTGATCGCGAGATAGAATGGCATCGATTGGAATGGCCCCGCCTTCTCGCCATCAGCGCAGCCGCAGGGGGCGTGATCGGCGTCGTCGCGGTGACAGGATCAATCCTGATTGGACCAGTTTCGCCAACATCCGTCTTCGCCAGCGCGACGACGCGCGACGCAGTGCATAGCCCCCTCAGCATTTTGGCCGCGCCGCAAGAAAGCGCGCGTCGAGAGAGATCAATTGACAAGATCCCATCGCTTCCCGCGATCGTCCTTCCGGCCTCGACATCAGCTGATGACCGGGGCGCGGTGGCGGCGCGGCCAGAGCAACATTGCAAGCAACAGACGGGAAGCGGCCTGTCTCGCGAGGGCAACGGGCCGGCCAGATTGGACGTTGCCGGCATCGAAGCGGAGCCGCGTTGCGAAACCCCGAAAGGCCGCGAGGCAGACGAGCGCGGATTGAACGCAAACGAGAGGGCGGCCTTGATCCGGCAAGCACAGGAGCTGCTGGCGAGCGGCGACACCAGAACGGCTCGCGCCATGATGCAGCGCGCGTGTCGAAATTCACCGTCGCGATGCGGTCCGAGCTCTCGCGAAGAGCTGTGATCCGATTGCGGGCATGGTTTTTCGAACTCAGCTTCTCACCCGGCCCGGACGACGGGTCACTGCGCCCGCGTCGCGGCAACTCAGCTCCTCGGGCGGATGAGCGAAGCGTATGATCCGCTACAGCCCTTCCCTTCGGTTCTCCAATCGGGCGGCTTGCGCAACGCTCAGATCGATGGACACGCGCGTTCTGCATGGTGATGAAGAGGCATGTTGTTCGAAAATGGGACACACGCGCGCGCAGTAAACGTTTGTTCTTTGCTTAATGATCAGTAAACTTCGCGAGGGGCAGAGGTGTATCGCAGGAGTATTGTTACCATGAGATACGGCGTTCTCGTCCTTGCGCTTGGCGCTCTCTGGTCACCGCAAGCTTCCGCAGGCGACTTTCCGCAATCTGTCTACGTGGCGCCGGGAGGCGTCTATATTGCGTCTGCCAACGTTCATGTTGGGACCCAAAATGGCTACCCGGCCTATGGGACGCCTGGTTCCACGTATTACGCACCACCTCCCGCATACGCGCCGGGTTATGTCACGCCGGGGCCGACATACGGCGCGCCGGCCTTCTATGAAGGATACCACTCTGCGTACCCGGCACGCCGAGCCACCATTGCCCCGTCAGAGTACACTTATGCGGAAGAACCTCCGCCGCGGCCGCCTGCGCCCGTGCCATACTACGGCGCCGCGCATTGCGCATTCGATCCGGCTTATGGTCGGCCGGCATATTGTGACTGAGACTCCTGCGACAGAGGGCGGTTCCGCGGCGAACCGTCCTTTGTCTTGACTGGACGGTGCGTTTTCGTCTGCCGGCCAAATTGCCACCCGCGCTCCCACGTCGCAAATCAGACGCGCGCGATCCATAGCGGTTCAACGGATCATCGAGCGACACAATCCGCTCCCTCATGACCCTCGGCGTGCGGCGATGAGGCGTGCCGTGCTATGGTCGCGGGTTAAAGGGAGACCCAACCATGTACATCGCAGGATTCGTGATTCCCGTGCCCGAGGACAAGATGGAGGCGTATCGCAAATGGGCCGAGAACGGGGCCGCGATCTTCAGGGAATATGGATGCATCGAGATCGTCGAATCCTGGGAGGACAACGTCCCCAGCGGCAAACAGACCGACTTCCGCCGCGCCGTCGATGCAAGGGATGGCGAGAAGATCGTCTTCACCTGGCAGGTGTGGCCCGACAAGGCGACGCTGGAGTCCGCCGAAGCGAGAATGCACGCGGATAAGCGCCTGGACGTTTCGGGCGAGATTCCGTTCGACCCCAAGCGCCTGATCCTCGGCTGCTTCAGGCCGATCCACACCATGGGCCGCACCTGAGTTGCGCGCTTTCCACCCTGTGAGCGTTTCTGCCTGCACCGATGCCACGCCTGACCGTCGATCTCGAATTTGAGCAAATCAGGACCATCGTCCGCGGTCTCGATGGTGCGCTCGACCTGGTCGGGTTTGCGCGGCTGCATGGCGGCACGAGTGAGGTCTACCGGATCGACCTCGCCGGGCCCAAAAACCCGCTCGTGCTGAAGATCTATGCTGACGAGCCGGCGTGGATCGTGGCCAAGGAGGTCCTGGTCGCCGGCTGGATCGGCGACCGGGCCGGCCTGCCAATTCCGCGCTGGCTGTGCCTCGATGAAAGCCGAAGCTTGATCCCGTTCCGCTTTGCGCTGATGACATGCCTCCCGGGCGCGACGGTACGGAGCCTGATCGGCACTGATGGCATCGACACCGCCTATCGGCAGATGGGAGAGCTGCTGAGACGCCTGCACGCCATTCCCATGACCGCCTACGGCTACATCACTGGCGACGGCATTCGGCAGCCCCGGCCAACCAACGACGACGACATGCGCGCGGCGTTCGATCAGGCATTCCGGCAGTTTCGCGAACAAGGCGGGGACGAGACCCTGACGCGCCAGTTGGAAGCAATGGCGCAGGCGCGCTTTCCCCTTCTGCAGCACAACGCGCGGCCTGTCTTCTGCCACGACGATTTGCAGCAGGGAAACGTGCTGGCCAAGCGTGACCAGAACGGGCGCCTGCAGCTCAGCGGCCTGATTGATTTTGGCAACGCGCGGGCGGCAGATCCGTTGTTCGATCTCGCGAAGACATTGTTCTGTTGCGTCCATGAGGATCCGCGCAGCCGGGAACCTCTTCTAACCGGATATGGCGAGATCGATCATCCGGATCCGGAGGCGGCGCTGTGGCTCTATAGCCTGTTTCACCGCGTCTCCATGTGGTGCTGGCTGACGCGCCATGGCCTCGCGTCGGATGGAGGAGCTGGCCTGCTGCGCGACCTCCATGCGATGAGCCGATAGGCGTAAATCCGGAACGCGCATGCGGTTGCTTACAACCGCAATCGTTTTTCCGCGTCGCCGAAACAATGCGGTAGCCCTGCTCGCGCAATCTGCTTGCTCCATATCAGCAGGAGATTCAATCATGCGCAATTTGATCGGAACCGCATTGCTGGTTGCCTTGCTCGGCAGCCGGACGGCCATCGCCGAGACCGCCGGGTTGACCAAGACCCCAACCGCCTCCGCACGCCTGCTCGACCGCACCGGTCCCGACCTGCGGCTGGCTGGACAGGCGCCGATCGGCCATCGTCAGCCGGGGGCGAAGGATGTTCGATCAGAGGATTCCAGCGACATCGAGCGCATCAGTGAGGAGGATCGCGTCCTGGATCGCAGACTCGTCATATGCCGAGGCTGCTGACGGTGTGCCGCTGATCGTGCGGCTGCACGGGAATCAAATCGGCGACACATTCCCATGTCATGGTCGTGCAGTCCAAGTCGCAGCCCTTGACTCATTCGTCAGGTGCGTAGGGCTGGACTGGGGATGGTCATGAAAAATCTTCTTGCGATCGTATCGGCGGCGGCGATGATCACGGCTGCCGCCGCGCAGCCGATGGCCGTTCCAGGGTCAGAGGCGGGCGCCTCGGCGTTCGGCGCCGACCCGATCATCCAGATCACGACGACCTTCCGCGCCCGCATCGAGGGATCGGCTGATCCTCGCGACGTGCCGAGCCCGACGGCCCAGGACACCGCACGGCGGACGCTCTACAACATGGCGGCGAAAGAATGCACCTTGTTGGCCGAATTCTGGAAGGCCGACTGTCGGCTGAACTCGTTTTATGTGTCCATGGAAATCTTCGGGCCCGAGGGACCGCCGCCGGTTCCGTCGATGCTCGGCACCGCCGTCTATGAACTCAGGCCGCTGTCGCAAGGACGCTAACGTCACGTGCCGAGGCGGCGGCATCTGGCAGACGCTTCAAATCCGCGTAGATCGCGGCCAGTTCCTCATCGTCCATCTTGCCGATCACGCGCCGGCCCCGCCATTTGGTTACAGCCGACATCTGCCGCGGCTCTTGCGCAGGGCTGTTGGGGCTATGCACCTGCTCCCAGGCGATGCGCGACGAGATATCCGACCAACGCGCTGATCGCGGCGAGCACCGAGCCCCAGCAGATGTCCGCGATCGAGAGCGCCGTCGACCAGTTGCGCAGCGTCGCCTGGTTGGTGAGGTCATAGGTCGCATAGGTCACGCAACCGAACAGCGCGCCGAACAGCAGCGCCCGCAGCGGACTTTCCGCCTGCTGCGCCGGCCACACCACGAAGCCATAGAGGCCGATCGTATAGATGAGATAGAACACCGCGGCAGGCAAAAGCGCGGGCTGGGGTTTCAGGATGTCGCCGAGAACAGGCCGGTAGAGCCGCTCGGCCATCAGCGACAGCCAGACCATGTCGATCGCCACGAACGAGACTGCGACCGCCAGATAGCTCAGGAGAACCTTCATGCGCTTGACCCCCATGGCTCACGATCTCGATCTGATGGCCAAGTACGGCGGTGTGAAGACCCGTCGTCCGCTGTCCGAAGCGCCGCACTGGCCGTCCGGCGCGATCCATGTTCTATAGGGAAACGCGACAACAAACGACTGCGTCGGTCGGAACGACCGTCAGCCGGTCGAAATCCAGGGGAGACGCAGCATGCTGAAATCGATCGATCCCATTCTCAACGCGGACGTCCTTTACGCGCTACGCGCCATGGGGCATGGCGACGACCTCGTGATCTGCGACACCAACTTTCCGGCCGACTCGGTCGCGCGCCAGACCGCGCTGGGGCGCCTGTTGCGGATCGACGGCGTGACCGCGGGCCGCGCCGCGCGCGCGATCCTGTCGCTGCTGCCGCTCGATTCCTTCGTCGACAAGCCCGCCTCGCGCATGGAGGTCGTCGGCCAGCCGGATGAGGTTCCAATGGTTCAGAAGGAAGTTCAGGCCGAAATCGACGCCGCCGAGGGACGAGCCTGGCCGATGGGCTCGATCGACCGATTTGCGTTCTACGATCTGGCGAAGAAAGCCTATTGCGTGATCCAGACCGGCGAGCGGCGTTTCTACGGCTGCTTCATCTTCAAGAAGGGTGTCATTCCACCTGATGTGACTTGAACCACGCGCCTGCGCGACACCTCGCCTCACATGGAATGATTCCACGTCCGCGCCGGGACACGACATGCAGCACCCGCGGCTTCGTTGACATTGATCGGGGCTGTTGCATACTTGAAAGTCGCTATTGCGACCGGCCTGTACGACGCCACAAAGAGCGAAGACGGCTGCACGGACGGCCGAGACATCACGGCCGGATGAACTGCACACAGAAACAGGGAGGTTTCGCGTGAAAGAGAACGAGCACGATCCGCATCACCCATTGCGACCGAGCCGACGCACGGTCCTCAAGGGCGCGGTCAGCGCCGCGGCCTTGGGTACCGCTGGAGGTCTTGGTGCACTCACCGAGCCTGCGCGCGCCCAGGACAATCTGCGGGCGCAGATTTCGCAAATTCCCGGCGTCGGCAAAGGCGCGCCCACCGATGCCGACTGGCAGAAGGTCGGTGAGCTTTGCCTCGGCCCCACCAAGGCGAACGTCAAGGCGGGCGAGTTCAAGGGCGTCGAGCTCTCCTTCATGGGCCTCAACAACCAGAACCTCCACAATCTCCTGTTCCGCGGTTTCCTGAAACCGTGGGAGGCCTATACCGGCGCAAAAATCTCCTGGATCGATCTCGCCCAGGCCGACTACAACCCGCGCCTGCAGCAGGCGATCGCAACCGGCACGGTCGACTTCGACGTTCTCGAGATGGGCGCGCCGTTCGAGGGCGATGTGTGCGGCAAGGGACTGGCATCCGAGATGCCGGACTGGGTCAAGACGCAGATCGACATCAACGACTATGTCGACTATCTGAAGCCGCCGGTCGGCACCTGGAACGGCAAGACCTATCGCGTCACCATCGACGGCGACTGCCACAACTTCAATTACCGGACCGACTATTTTTCCGACGCCGGCCTCGCCAAGGCCTGGAAGGACGCCGGCAATGACGGTGAATGGGGCGTGCCAAAGACCTGGCAGCAGGTGCAGGCCGTGACCAAATTCCTCAAAGGCAAGAAGTTCAAGGGCCAGAATGCGTTCGGCTACCTCGACGCGCCAAAGCCCTGGGGCGGGTTCGGCTTCTATTTCCTCGGCAGCCGCGCCTCGGCTTACGCCAAACATCCTGATGACAAGGCCTGGCTGTTCGACATCGACACCATGAAGCCGCGCATCAACAATCCGGCCTGGGTTCGCGCCATTCAGGACGTCATCGACGCGCTGCCGTCGGAGCCCGCCGATCAGCTCAACGCCGATCCGAACACGACGGGCTTCCAGCAATTTCTGGCCGGCACCGGCTCGATGATCCCCTGGTGGGGCGACATCGGGCAGGTGGCGAAAGCAAGCGACACCTCCGTCATCGGCGACGTCGTCGGATTTGATATTTTGCCCGGATCGGACGAGGTGTTCAATTCGAAGACGGGGAAATGGGACAAGCTCGCAAGCGGTCCCAACCATGCGCCGAACTGCGCCTATCTCGGCTGGGGCGTCTATGTCATGGCGCGGGTCAATGGCGACGAGAAGAAGCATAAGGCGGCGTGGAGCGCGGCGGCCCATCTCGGCGGCAAGGATCTGTCGTTCTGGACCGTATTGTACCCGTCGGGCTTCCAGGTGCACCGGGCCAGCCATTTCAACATCGACGAATGGGTGACCGCGGGCTATGACCGGAAATACATCACCTCGTATCTGAACTCGCAACTCGGTTCCTACAACCATCCGAACCGTGCGGTCGAGCCGCGCATTCCCGGCATCTTCCAGTACTACAGCATCGCCGAGGACGAGCTGACAAAAATCTTCGCCGGCCAGCTCGACGCGCAGACCGGCGCCAACAACATCGCAGCCGCGTGGGAGAAGCTGACCGACCAGCTTGGTCGCGACAAGCAGATCGCACTCTATAAGGCCTCGCTTGGGGTGTAGCGCGCCTTTCTCATAATGAGTTAGCTCTTGCGACATCACAAGGTGCGCCCCCTCTCCCCGCTTGCGGGGAGAGGGTTGGGGTGAGGGGGAGTCTCCACGAGCGCAGTGCATGGAGACTCCCCCTCACCCGCATCGCTAAAGCGATGCGACCTCTCCCCGCAAGCGGGGAGAGGTGAACAGCGCCTGGGCCTCGGCTCATCCGGAAAAGTTCATCGTGCCTCAAAGTGCGACCTCAATGCACCAGTCATTGCCCATCGCGGATGACCGACATCGGAAGAACGCGCGGCAGCGTGCGCGCCAGGCAAACCTGGGGCGCGTGCTTTTTCTCATCGCCTCCCTCGCGTTTGTGGTCGTGCTTCTGATCCAGGTCCTTCACGCCAGCGGCGCGATCGCAACGGGTTTTTCCGACTGGCGGCCCGTGCTCTATGTCTATCTCGTGTGGGGCATCACGTTCGGCTTGAGGCAGGTCCTCCTCCACGGCGAACGGGGCTGGCGCGCGCTGTTCCTGCTGCCGGCGGTGCTGTTTACCGTCGCGGTGGTGATCTTCCCGACCCTGTTCGGTTTCTACATCGCCTCGCTCGACTGGAACCTCTCCTCGCTCGACGGCCCCCGCTTCTACGGCCTCGGCAATATCATCGGCTTGTTTCACGATACCTATTACTGGAACGCGCTCCGCAACATGGTATTCTACACGCTGGCCGTGCTTGGCGAATATGCCGTCGCCTTCGGGCTCGCGCTGTTGCTGAACGCCGATATCCGCGGCCGGAAATTCTTTCGCATCGTCTTCCTGCTGCCGATGATGCTGAGCCCGGTGGCCGTGAGCTGGATGATCGGCAAGTCGCTGCTGGAGTACCGGTTCGGTCCGGCGGCCACGCTGGCCCGAAATCTCGGCTGGGACAATCCGGCGTTCTTCGCCTCGCCTTGGATCGCGCGGCTCTCCATCGAGGCAATGGACGCCTGGGTGTCGATCCCCTTCATCATGATCATCCTGCTCGCCGGCCTGCAGGCGATGCCGAAGGAGGTGCTGGAGGCGGCCAAGGTCGACGGCGCCAATGGCTGGCAGTCGTTCTGGCACGTCACCTTCCCGCTGATGCTGCCGGTCAGCATCACCGTGCTCATCATCCGGATCATCTTCAAGCTGAAGCTGGCCGACATCGTCATCAACGTCACGGCCGGCGGTCCCGGCGGCGCCACTGACACGGTGTCGAGCTTCATCTATCGCGTCTACCGCGACCGCTCGAATGTCGGCTACGGCACCGGCCTTGCTATGTTCTATCTGCTCCTGATCATCGTGCTGCTGAGCCTGCTGATGCGGCTGTCGCATCGCTGGACGCAGAAGGTGACGTGAGGTTCGCACCCGGCTTGCAGGTTTTTGAACGGAGTGTTTCGAATTGACCATCCTGACCGCCTCGGCGGCGACACCGGCCAAGAGACATCACGCGGCATTGCGCGCGAAGCGGATTGTCGGCCGCGTGCTGATCTATGGCGCGCTGATCGTCTGGGCGTTCATCTGCCTGTTTCCGATCTACTGGACCGTCACGACCTCGTTCAAATCCGCCGTCGATGTGACGCAGGGCCATCTCATCCCCTGGCTCGACTTTCAGCCGGACTGGAAGGGCTGGCGTTCGCTCGGCCTGTCGCCGGACACGATTCTGGGGACCTCTAACCCGCGCGAAGAGTTCATGAGCCGGTTCGGAAACAGCATCGTCACCTCGGTCGGCGCGTCACTGCTGGCGCTCGTATTGGGATCGCTGGCGGCCTATGGCTTGAGCCGCTTCCGCTACAAATTCGCCTGGATGCGCAACGACGACATTCTGTTCTTCTTCATGTCGCAGCTGATCCTGCCGCCGGTCGTGCTCGCGCTGCCGTTCCTGGTGCTCTACAAGGCCTTAGCGCTTCTGGACACGCGGTTCGGCCTGATCCTGCTCTACACATTGACGGTGCTGCCGATCGTGATCTGGATCATGCGCGACCAGTTCAACGCGATTCCCGTGGAGCTCGATGAAGCCGCCTTCGTCGACGGCCTGTCGGTCTGGGGCGCGTTCATCCGGATCATCCTGCCGCTCGCGGTTCCCGGCATGGTCGCCGCGTTCATTCTCTCGCTGGTGCTGTGCTGGAACGAGTATTTTTTCGCCGCGCTCTTGACCAGCACGGATGCGAAGACCCTGCCGGTCATGGTGGCGAGCCAGACTGGCTCGCAGGGCATCAACTGGTGGTCGATGGCGGCGCTCTCGACCGCGGCGATCGCGCCGCTGGTGGTCGCCGGCATTTTCCTCGAACGCTACATCGTCAGCGGCCTGACCGCGGGCGCCGGGAAGTAGTCTCGTGGCTTGAGTATGATGAGTTCACGTTCGATCGTTGCCGCGTCGAAGCTGCGCCCGCTCTCCCCCCGTGCGGGGAGAGGTGAGCGGCGCGCGCGGCGAAATCGCTCGAAGCAAACTACGCCACGCCTTGATCAGACCGTCTGCCGCCCGCGCTTGGTGAGATAGATGCGTGCCGCGTTGCCGCCGAAGATCGCAGCCTTTTCATCAGGCGACAGATCAGCCAGCAGCGTTTCGCTGGCCTTTAGCCATCGCTCATAATCACCGGCCAGATTGAGCACCGGCCAATCGCTGCCCCACAGTAGGCGTTGTGGCCCAAAGCAGTCGAGAACATGGTCCACCGCCGGCCGCAGGTCCGCAAGCTGCCAGCCTGAGCCGGCCTCGGTGACCAGCCCCGACAGCTTGCAGACGATGTTCGGACGCTCGGCAACATTGGCGATATCGCGTTTCCAGACCGCAATGTCACCAGTCCTGATGTGCGGCTTGGCGCAATGATCCAGCACGAATTGCAAATCGGGATGGCGATCGATCACGTGCAGGAGTCTTTGGAGATGGCGCGGCAACACCAGCGCGTCGAAGACGAGGCCGTGTTTCGCCATCTTCGCCAGCAGGGGCGCGAAGGCCGGACGCAGCAGCCAGTCGTCATCCGGGATGTCCTGCACCATGGGCCGCAGGCCGACGAGCAATGTCGACGCCGCCATCGCGTCGATGCGCGCCATGGCATTCCCGGTATCGAATTCCGTCCAGCCGACCACGCCGCGCACCACCTGATCGCCTTCCGCGATCTCCAGCATGAAGAAGGTCTCGGATTCGGTCGGCGCCGCCTGCACCAGAATCGTCCCGTCGATGCCTGCTGCGGCGAGGTGCGGCTTCAAATCCGATAGATCGAAGTCACGGTAGATCGGCGCGAGCGCGGGTGTCAGCCAGCCATAATCGCCGCGCGCGAGCGTCCACAGATGGTGATGCGCGTCGATCCGCATCATGAGGCGGCGGCCTGTGACGGAACTGGCGCATCCTTGTCGAGCAAGTGCTCGGCCTTGAGGTCCGCCCATAGTGCTGACGGCACCGGGCTCGAGAGCGCCGCCACGTTGCGCTCGACCTCCTGCGGGCGTTGCGCACCCAGCACCACGCTCGCGACCGCGGGATGACCGAGCGCGAAATGCAGCGCCGCCGTCGGCAGCGCCACGCCATGGGCCTTGCAGACGCGCTCGATCTCGGCGACCTTGGTCAAAATCTCGGGCGGCGCGTCCTTGTAATTGTATTTCGCGCCGCTGACGGCGCCGGTGGCCAAAATACCTGAATTGAACACGCCGCCGAGCATCACGCCGATGCCCTGCTGTTCGGCCAGCGGCAGAAACTCGGCAAGCGCCGGCTGCTCCAGCAGCGAATAGCGACCGGCGAGCAGCATGGTGTCGAAACGACCCGCGTTCGCGAAGCGCACGCACATGTCGGCTTCGTTGACGCCGACCCCGATGCCGGCGACCACGCCCTCGCCGCGGAGCTTGTCGAGCGCGACATAGGCCCCTTTCATCGCTTCGCGAAACCGGGCCTCGATCGCATCCGCGCCATGGGTCCAGACGTCGACGTCATGGATCAGCAGCAGGTCCAGCCGGTCGGTCGAAAGCCGCAGCAGCGACTGCTCCACCGAGCGCATGGTGCCGTCATAGGAATAGTCGACCACGGCCCGATGCGGCTGCCCGCCGACGAAGTTCGAGCCGTCGCCGCGACCATGAAATGGGTCCATCCAGCGACCAACCTTGGTGCAGAGCACGACCCCCTGGCGCGGCACACGCCTGATCGCGGTCCCGCAGCGATGCTCGGACAGGCCATGTCCATACAGCGGGGACGTGTCGAGCAGGTTGATCCCGAGCGCGAACGCGCGGTCCACCGTGGCGATGGCGGCCTCATCGTCGAGCTGCATGTAGAGATCGCCAAGCGGCGCGGTCCCGAACCCGAGAACCGAGACCTGAACTCCCGTGCGGCCCAAAGTGCGGCGTGGCAATGCGTTCGACGACATCATGATGGACGACCTTCCTCCAGCCGGCTCCGCGTCGCGCCGGCGTCTTGTTCTTTGGCCTGCCTTGCCGGCACACGGTCGATCGTCTGCCGGCCGTTTGTCGATCAGGCCCGTTGAGAGCGGAATACTGCCATCGATCGGCCCCGAACGAAAGCGGGTACCGGCCGAGCCAGAAAGGGGGTCATCCGGGCCGATATGCGGATTCTCGTTGCCACCAACAAGGATCTGGAAACGCTGGTCCGGGAGGCGGCCACGCCGCGCACGGTCGGCGACTTGCACACAATCCACCTGCGCGGGATGAACTCTGTCACGCGCTCTTCGGGCGAAACGCGACGACAGATCCCGTGTGCTCCGTCTCGCGCATCGCCGCCTCGATCGCTTTTGCGAGCGCAGCCTGGTCGAAGGGCTTCGATATGCGCGGCAGGCTGGAGCGCTCTCCGCTCGGGAGCTCCGCATATCCGGTGCTCAAAAGAAACACCGTGCCCGGACGCTCGGCGGCTACCGCGTCCGCAAACTGAAGGCCGGTCATGCCTGGCATGGCATAGTCCGTAACGACGAGGTCGACGGTTCGCGTGCGGCGGAGCAAAGCCAGCGCCTCTTCGCCGGAGCGCGCCTCCACGACCGCATGCCCCAGATCCTCCAGCATCGCCGCCGTGTTCTCGAGCACCAGAAGGTCGTCGTCGACGACAAGCACGGAAAGCCTGCGGCTGGCCCGGGGTATCGACACGATCGGCTCATCGCGCGGAGCTTGCGCCGCAGCCACCTCGGCGACCGGCAGCCAGATCTCGGCCGTGGTGCCCTCTCCGAGGCGGCTCTCGAGGACGAGCCTGCCGCCGGATTGTTCGGCGAGACCGTTGACCATTGACAGCCCGAGTCCCGTGCCCTTGCCGGTGCCCTTCGTCGTAAAGAATGGCTCCTGGGCGTGCTTGAGCGTCTCCTCGTCCATGCCGCAGCCCGTGTCGGTGACCGAGAGCGCAACGTGGCGTTTCACCGCGACGCCATCATCGTGACGATCCTCCCGCGCGGCGATGGTGATGACGCCACCGTTCGGCATCGCGTCGCGAGCGTTCACCGCCAGATTCAGGATAGCGAGTTCGAGCTGGTTTGCATCAGCTTTCACGTTTGGCAGATCCATGGGAAAGCGCGTTTCGATGCGGATTCCGGCGTCGAATTTCAGCAGCGACGTCATGCCCCGCACCAGGTCCGGCACATCGACCACCACGGGTTTGAGATCCTGTTTACGCGCGAAGGCGAGCATGCGCTGCGTCAGAGAGGCGCCACGCAGCGCGCCCTGCATCGCGTTGTCGACGAGCCGCTGGATCTTCGGATCGTCCATGTTCAGGCGCTTCTTCAGGAGTTCAAGGCTGCCAATCACGGCGGCGAGCAGGTTGTTGAAGTCGTGCGCGATGCCGCCGGTCAGCTGTCCAATCGTCTCCATCTTCTGCGACATGACGAGCGCTTCGCGCGTCCGCTCCAGCGCCTCCTGTGCACGTCTCCTTTCGCTGACATCGCGCACGATTTCCGCAAAACCGATGATCGCGCCGCTTTCGTTGCGAACCGCGACGATCGTCACCTCTGCCCAGAAGCGGCTGCCGGCCTTGCGCACGCGCCAACCTTCGGTCGCGGACTTCCCGTCCCGCTCGGCCTCGAGCAGTGCCCGCGCCGGCAACCCGGCCGCGCAGTCTTCCTCCGTATGGAAGATGACGTAGCTTGTCCCCACAATATCGTCGCCATAGCCCATCAGCCGGCGCGCGCCGAGATTCCAGTTGCCGACGCGGCCATCGGGGTCGAGCATGAAGATTGCATGGTCGGCGACGCCCTCCACGAGAAGGCGGAAGCGTTCTTCGCTTCGCCTCAATGCGCCGGCCTCGCGTTCGGCGCGCTCGGCGCTTGCCCGGTCGTAGACGGCAGCCGCTAGTCCGATGCCCAGGATGATGATGGTTGTGCCGGCGAGCAGGAACGCGAGCGGCGCCTGACCTACGCCGAGATGTCCGGCGTGCTCCGCGATGGAAACCGGAGGCGCGAATAAGGCACCTGCCATGGCGGCGTAATGCATGCCGGATATCGCTAGTCCCATCACAAGCCCGGCAAACAACCGCTGCACGGCACTCGTGTTGCGGAAGGCGAGCCACAGCGCCACGACCGAGGCGCTGACGGCGATGACAATTGAGATCACAACCCAGCGTGGATCGTACGCGATGGACGCCGCCATCCGCATGGCGCCCATCCCGGTATAGTGCATGCCCGAAATGGCGAGCCCCATTGCCAAGCCGGATGCAAGCAGCGCCCGCGGGCGCCGTCCGACGACTGCAAATGCCGCTGCCGCAACCACGATGGGGATGAGAAGCGAGAGGAGGGTCTGGAATGGATCGTACGATACTTCGATTCCGGGCAGGCTGAAGGCCAGCATGCCGACGAAATGCATGGACCAGATGCCGCCACCCATGGCATTTGCAGCTGCAGCAAGCCAGGCGCGGCTGGCTCGCCCGGAAGCGGCCCGCATCCGGGTCGCGAGGTCAAGCGCGGTGTAGGAGGCGAGCGCGGCGATCAGGATCGACAGCGCGACCAGAACGGGATCGTGGAAGGCCGTATGGTGATGCATCCCGAATCAGTCTAACCGAACTGCAAGGCAAATTCACGCAAAACGTGTGGATCCCGGCTAGTTCCCGGGAAGGGAACCGGGGTGTTGCGGTGATCGGCTCACGCGGAGAATCTGCCGCACCAGGCTTGACGTTTCACGCGAACTGCATGGCACTCGACGGGACTGGCATGCTTTCGGCCGCTCCCCAGACCGACTGGTCGTAGTTGACCACCGAACCCGTCATCAATCCGGCGTCGTCCGAGACGAGATAATTGACGGCGCGCGCCGCCTCGGCGGGATCGATCAGACGGCCGAACGGCAAGCCAGCGACGGCCTTGGCTTCCCAGTCGGCATCGCCACGCTCGGCAGCCTGCAACTCGCGCTCGTGGTCGGAGGCCATCCAGCCGATGTTGAGCTGGTTGACGCGGATCCGGTTCTTCATGACCGCGAAAGCGGTGTTGCTCGTCAGTGTCGCCAATGCCCCCTTGGTGGCGCAGTAGGCGCTGATGAAGGGCTGCCCGGCGAGTGCGGACATCGATCCGATGTTGCAGATGGCGCCTTCTATGCCGTCGCGGATCATGCAGCGGATCGCCTCCTGCATGAGGAAAAACGGTCCGCGGACATTCACCGCGAACAATGCATCGAACAATTCGGGCGAGGTATCCAAAATGGTGCCGCGGTCGGTGAGCGCGGCGGCGTTCACCAGCACGTGAATCCTGCCGAAGCTGCGCTCCGCTTCCGCCATGACGTGACGGCAGTCTTCAACGCGACCGACGTCGGCCGGAACGAAGTGCACGTGCACGCCGGTCTCGCGCGCGAGCGCTTCGGCAGCGGCGCGGCCCTTCGCCTCGTTGCGTCCGAGGGTGACGAGGCCCGCGGCCCCCGCCTCGGCGAGCCGGCGCGCGATCGCCAGTCCCAGCCCCTGCGTCGAGCCGGTGACCACGCAGACCTTTCCATCCATCCGGTTCATGTTCAAGCTCCCACGCTATAACCCGCCGCCGCCATGACGCGCAGCAGTTCCTGGTGGCCGATTTTCGCCATCTCGCGCGGCGGGCTTTTGACGGGATCCTGCTCGGCCTCGACCACGAACCAGCCCTCGTAACGATACGACGCCAGGCGGGACACGATCGCCACGAAATCCAGCGAACCGTCGCCCGGCACGGTGAAGACGCCCTTGATCACGGCGTCGAGAAAACTCTCCCGGCTCCGATCGATGGCGTCGACCACCGCCTGGCGCACGTCCTTGGTGTGGACATGAGAGATGCGGGCGTGGTGATTGTCGATCACGCGCAGCACGTCGCCGCCTGCGAACGCCATGTGGCCTGCGTCATAGAGCAGCCGCAGTGCGGGGCCGGAGTGCTTCATCAGGAGATCCACCTCCGGCTCGGTTTCGATCGGCGCCGCCATGTGGTGGTGATAGCTGATCGGCATGCCCTGATCGGCGCACCATTCGGCGAATGCCGTCATCTTGCGGCCGTAGAGCTTGACGTCGTCCTCGCTCAACCGCCGCTTGGTCGCGAGCGGCGCGGAACGATCGCCCTGGATGCTGCCGGCCGTCTCGCCATAGACGATGCACGGCGCACCCACCGCCTTGAAAAGTGCCATCTGCATCGCGATGCGGTCCTTCTCCGCCTCGACGTCGCCGTCGAGCAACAGGCCCGAGAACCACCCGCCGCACACCCGCATGCCGTGACGCGCGAGGATCGGGCGCAGCACCGCGGCCTCCATGGGAAAGCGGCGGCCGGTCTCCATGCCGGTAAAACCGGCCTGCCGCGCCTGGGACAGGCACTCCTCCAGCGAAACATCGTCGCTCAATTCCGGCAGATCGTCGTTCCACCACGCGATCGGCGCGATGCCGAGATTGGCTTGCATGCGGTCAGACTCCGACACGTTGTTTGTTGCGAATTTCGTCCTGCAGCGCGCGCGCCTCTCGCACGGCTTCGCGCGTCGATATCTCGGGCACGCCGACATCCCAGTCGGCGTCGCCGGGCACCCACGCGAAGGCGTCGGTGGCGATCGAGATGACGGTGGTACGGTCCGTGGTGCGCGCCCAGTCGAGCGCGCCGTTCAGTTCGGCAAAGCTCTCGCAGTGCCGCGCCAGCGCGCCCATGGCTTCCGCGTGCTTGGCGAAATCAACATGCGGCGGATGGTCCTTGCTCACCACGCGGCAGTCCGCCAACAGGTTGTTGAATCCCGGGATGCCCTTGAAGTTCTGCAGGCGGTTGATCACCGCAAAGCCGCCATTGTCGCAGACGACGACCACCATCTTGTGGCCGGTGAGCACGGTCGAATAGATATCCGAGTTCATCATCATGTAGGAGCCATCTCCCACCATGACGATCGGCGTATAATCGCCGCGGCTCGCCATGGCGTGGCCCCACCCCGCCGCGATCTCGTAGCCCATGCAGGAAAATCCGAACTCGCAATCAAAGCTACCGGGGCTCTTGACCCGCCAGCCCTTTGCCACTTCGCCGGGAAGCCCGCCGGCAGCGGTGACCATGACATCCTTGGGCCCGGCCCATTGGTTCACGGCGCCGACCACCTGGGCGTAGGTCGGGACCGGCGCGTTGGTCGGGGCCTGGCGCTCGTCGAGCAGCCTGTTCCATTCGGCGAACAATGCGCGTGCCTCGGTCATCAGGTCGGGTGCAGCGCGCCAGTCGCCAAGCGAAGCGTCCAGCTCCTGCACCGTCTCCAGCGCATCGCCAACGACGGCCAGCGCGCGATGCTTGACCGCGTCAAAACGAGCCGTGTTCACTGCGATGAATTTCGCGTTCGGGTCGAACGCCGTCCATGACCCGGTCGTAAAATCCTGCAGGCGCGTGCCGATCGCGAGAACGACGTCCGCCTTCGCAGCCAGCGCGTTGGCGGAGGTCGAGCCGACAACGCCGATCGGCCCGGCGTGGGCGTCGTGGTGGTGCGTGAGTGTGCCCTTGCCTGCGATGGTCTCGACGATGGGAATTCCGTGTTTCAAGGCGAAATCGGCGACGCGCTCCTCGGCCAGCGAATAACGCACACCACCGCCGGCGATGATGAGCGGTCTTTTCGCGGTCCTCAGAAGCTTCGCCGCCTCCTCGATCTGCTTGCGATCCGGCCGGGGTCGCGGGATGTTCCAAATGGTCGGCTCGAAAAACGCCTCCGGGTAGTCAAACGCCTTCTCCTGCGTGTCCTGGCAAAGCGCAATGAACGCGGGGCCGCAATCGGCCGGATCGAGCATGGCGGCGATGGCCTGGGGCAGCGACGAGATGATCTGCTCGGGCAGCGTGATGCGGTCCCAGTAGCGGCTGACGGCCTTGAACGCGTCGTTCACGGTCATGGTGGGGTTGCCGAAATGCTCGACCTGCTGGAGCACCGGGTCGGGCACGCGATTGGCGAAGGTGTCGCCGGCCAGCAGCAGAACGGGAAGCCGGTTGGCGTGCGCCACGCCCGCTGATGTGACCATGTTGAGAGCGCCCGGCCCGATCGACGATGTCGCCACCATGATCTGGCGGCGTCTTCTGGCCTTGGCGAAGCCGATCGCGGCCAGCGCCATCGATTGTTCGTTCTGCCCGCGCCAGGTCGGCAGCCGGTCCTGCACGGCCTCCAGCGCTTCCGACAAGCATGTGACATTGCCGTGACCGAAGATGGCGAACACACCGGCGAAGAGCGATACCCGCTCACCGTTCATCTCGGTGAACTGGTTGCAGAGATAGCGCACAAGCGCCTGCGCCATGGTCAGGCGCACGGTCGAGCCGCCCATTTCGCCTCCTCCCTCAAAAATTCGTTCCTCGGATTGTTACGGAACGTATATTGACAAAGCAAGCGCGATGCAATGTTCATTGCAAAACAACCATACGGGAGGGAACGCATGCTCAGGATTGCCGTGCTCGGCTGCGGGCGTATCGGCCGCATGCATGCCGCCAATATCGCGGCGCATCCGCGCGCCCGGCTGGCCGCGGTCTACGACATCGATCGGCAGTCGGCGGAGGCCGTCGCAACCAGTCACAATGTTCGCGCGGCGGAGACGGCGGAGGCCCTGTTCGCGGCCGCCGACGTGGACGCGATCCTGGTCGCGAGCAACACCGGAACGCATGCCGACTACATCGAGAAATCCGTCGCCGCCGGCAAACCGGTGCTCTGCGAAAAGCCCATCGACTTGAGCCTCCAGCGTGTGAACAAATGCGCCGAGGCCGTTCTTTCAAAAGGCGTTCCGGTGCAGATCGGCTTCAACCGCCGCTTCGATCCTGGACATCGCGCGGCTTGGCGCGCGGCGCGCGGTGGTGAAATCGGCGAGCTGAACCAGGTCATCATCACCTCGCGCGATCCCGGAATGCCGCCGCGCTCCTACTATGAAATGGCGGGCGGCCTGTTCCGGGACATGGTCATCCATGATTTCGATCTCGCCCGCTTCATGCTGGGGGAAGAGCCTGTCGAGGTGTTCGCCATCGGCGGCCGGCTGATCGACCCGGGCATGATGGCGGAGCTCAATGATTACGACAGCGCCATGATCATCATGCGCACGAAGAGTGGCAAGCAATGCCACATCAACAATTCGCGAACCTCGAGCTATGGCTACGACCAGCGGGTCGAGCTTTTGGGCTCGAGCGGAATGCTGATCAGCGGCAACCGGAAGCCGCATGAACTGCGCCGCTTCGGCGCCACACAAAGCGAAGCAGCCCTGCCCTATCTCGACTTCTTCATCGAGCGCTATCGCGAGGCTTTCGACGCCGAAATCGACGCCTTCGTCCATTGCATCGAGACGGGCGCGGCGCCGGAGGTCGGCTTCGAGGATGGGCGCCGTGCGCTGATCCTGGCCGAGGCGGCCATGCGATCGGCGCTCGAGGGCCGTTTCGTCAGCGTCAGCGAGATTGGATAGAAAGCTGATCAGTGGCATGACAAGCAGAAAACCTCAGCTCAGGATCGGCCTGATCGGAACCGGCTTCATGGGCAAGACCCACGTGTTCGGCTTCGCGGCCGCGTCCCGCGTCTTCGATCTGCCCTACGACATTGT
>Ga0210408_10001775_pt1 | contig 21892 bp, 13 predicted proteins | sample IncBWH4MmetaG_FD_155471 | JGI IMG/M metagenome (GOLD analysis project Ga0210408, IMG submission 155471) | Forest soil microbial communities from Barre Woods Harvard Forest LTER site, Petersham, Massachusetts, United States - Inc-BW-H-4-M | ecosystem: Environmental > Terrestrial > Soil >...
AACTGGAAATCGCGCTGCGCCCGCATTTATGGCAAACCTGGTGGTGGCGCGGCTCGATGGCCCTGCTGGTCATCGGCGGTGCCAGCGGAACTGCCCGCTACGTCACCCGCAAACGAATGCAGCGCCGCCTGGTGCTGGCCGAACAACGCCACGCCATCGAGAAGGAACGCGGACGCATCGCCCAGGATATTCACGACGATTTGGGCTCCAGCCTCACTCGCATCATGATGCTCGGCGAGCGCGCCGAAGACGGCCTGGATAAACGCGAGGAGGTCGGCGTTCACGTTCACAAAATTGTTGCCTCTGCCCGGCACACCGTCCAGGCCCTCGACGAAATCGTCTGGGCGGTCAACCCCGAGAACGATACCCTGGAAGGCTTGGTGGAATACATCAGCCATTATGCCGATGAGTTGTTCGAAAACACCAGCGTGAGTTGCCGCCTGGAAATGCCGGTCGAGTTGCCGCCTTTCACCCTTTCCGCAGAAACCCGGCACGACCTGTTCCTCGTCGTTAAGGAGGCCCTCAACAATATTGTCAAACACGCCCGGGCCACCGAGGTGAGCATCCAGGCTGCCGTCTCCGGCACCGCACTCGAAATCCTGATTGAAGATAACGGCTGCGGCTTCGACACCAACCTGACCGCCAACAGCCGCCACGGCAATGGCTTGGGCAACATCCGCAAGCGCATCCAGAGCCTCGGCGGAACGCTGGTCCTCACCAGCGCTCCCGGAAAAGGCACAAAGTTGCAGCTCAAGACTATCCTGAGCCCCGAGCGCTCACCCGCCTGAGCTCCCTAAGCTCGTTTTTCCTTTACTTTCGATCCCCAATCGACGAACGGCCCAATTCGATTCTACCGCGTCCGCTCACCATGACTCATTCCACTTGCGCCTGGCTCAATAACCTTTGATAAGCCTTCCGGGCGTGGTCGTAAGCCGCCTCGGCGTCCGCCATTTCGTCCGCTTTGATAAACCGTTTCTTTTGCGACCAGCATTGGTCCACGCCTTTCAGGCACCATTCCGCGCTGCGGCGGCTGGGCGACATCGGCTGGCCCGCCACTCGCACCCAAATCGGATTCGTGTGCGACGAAGGCAGGATGCGCATTGCCACCCAACTGCTGCGGTCAATCTTCACGTCGAAACTCACCTCCTGGAGCCGGCCATCGGCGACAATGTTCTTCTTCGCGACGGGATAGCCGTTCACAATCACTTCCACCGGCACTTCGCGAGTGCCGCCCAGGCGCGCGCGTTCGATGTCCCAGTAAGGCTGCTGCGCGTAATCGCGGTTCTGGAGCACTGGATTCGGCTGCTCATTCAACCGTGCAGCAACCTTGGCTGTCACTTTGACGGTCGCCCGTTGCGACAAACTGAGCTCGCTCCCCTGTTGACCCATCGCCAGGTCGTTGACCTGGAATTCCATTAAGTGGCTTTTGCCATCGCCGACATAGTTGCGGCCCTGCCGAATGCCCTCACACCATTGATCGTAATCGAGCTTGCCGTCGAGCTTCACGTAAGAGCGGCCGAGTCCGACCTTCTCGCCGTAGATGCAGGGGAAATCGGTTTCACCGCTGATGCGGGTGCGATAACCTACGTTCAAGGTCTGGTACCACATGTTCAATTCCCAAACGTAAGGCGTGTCCGCCATGGAAAGAAAATCCACTGCGGGCAACAGCTTGCCGTCGGGCCCGGGCAGTTCATGCGTCACATCCACGATGTATTCGTTCGCACCGATGCCGTCGAACGGCGGCACGATGTAATTGGGCAGCGCGTGCGTCTTCACCTCGAGCCCCCAACCCGAATGCGCGGGCCCGCAAACCGAGCCTTGCTGCTTCGCCCAACGCAAGGTGTTCAGGCACAGCGTCGGCCAGTGGTCCTTGGAATCGCCGCCGGGATAAATCTCCTCCTTGAGCCGCAGCAGGCAAAGATGCCCCGAGTTATGCGAACCGAAGCCGGACACTTCGATGTCATAGCGCAGCAGGTACGGGTACTTGGAAACCTTGTCCACGGCGCCGCAAAAAAACTGCTTTTGGTAATCGAAGCACGGCCCCCAGGTCAGGTTGGCGCCGACTTTCAGATCCTCGCCCATGCAATGCCGGATCATGTCGGAGGCGAGCACGCCTTCAGTCGGCTTCACATAATGCGCGCACCCGGCGGCGTGAATGTGATGATCGCCGGACCACCAGCCGAATTGCGCCGGGTCAATCCAACGTTGCACTTTGAATTCAAGCTGCCGGGTTCGCGCATCCACGTTAAGGCTTTGCGTTTGGGGAATGGATTCCGGCCCGCGCGAGAATTCCACCGTGTAATCGCCGTCCGGCAGTTTCAGCGTTTCGCCGTCGCCACGATAGACCTGCGGGTGAAACGGGAAATCCGGCGCCAGCCGTTTGGCCGGCGAAGGATAGACCCGCCGCTGCCCGTCGCGAATTAAGAACGCCGCCGTGGTGGGCTGGTTGTTCTCGTCGCGCACCCGCAGCGTGATTGTGCGCGCGGGCAGGCAGGTGAACAGCGTGTCTGCTTCGTTGCGGAAGGCGAGGTCCTGCGTGCCCTGGCCGATGTTGAAGGAGACCTTGGCTTCGCGGCGCCCGGCATCTCGACTATAGAGTTGGATGATGCGGTATTCGAGCGGCAGGCCGCTGAGCGACTTTCCCAGCGGCGGCGCGTCATAAGTCTGCAGTTCGAGCCAGAGCTGCGCGTCATCCGTAAGCGGGAGGGCCTGGCCTGGCTTGCGATAGAACTGGTCGGAGGCGCTGCTCCTCGGCCCGCCGCTGTCCTGCGAGTAAACGGCGACGGCATTGGGACTGACCGCTCGCAGCGGTGCCGTCGTGCCGGAGTCGTTGACGACTTTGACGAGAAAGTGCCGCCAGCCCTGTTCCACCAGTTCCGGTTTGGCCGGCCCGGAGGCAACTTTCACGCGCATTTCCGGATTGATATTGACGATGAAGAGGCAATGCGCAGCGAGCGCGTTCTGAATTTTCCCGGCGGCGCTATTTATGCTCTTTTCGTCCAGCGCCTCCTTCAGCGCAGCCTGGGTTTTTGCGTCAAGGGGCGATCCAAGATACTCCAGCGCTTCGGTCAGCCGCTTGACCTGGGCCGTGAACGGCTGCCAGTCCGATTCCGGCAGGACGGTGGTGTCGGCCGACGCTGAAGTGGCGGCGCCGAGCAGGAGCAGGAGAGAGAGGCAGGTCAAGAAGGCCAACTTTGGCGCGCCGGAGCATCGCATGTTCATATTGGTTTGCTGAACTCAGGTGATACGCCAAATGTTATCAAATTTGGCCGGGCGTTGAAAGAGCATACTTGCGCGCGGCGATGAGCCGGCGGATTGATTTTGCCATTTGCCATCTGGCCGCATCTTCCATCATCCATCCTCCCACGGTTTCAGCTTTTTTCCTGATTTCTGCTACATTGTTTTCATGAAGCCATCTCCTGCTACCCCGCTTTCAGTTCTGGCCGGCTTTTTGATTGTGCTCTCAATCCTGGCGCTAACGGCCTGCGCCTCCAAACCCAAGCCTGATTGGAACCAGCGTGTGGGCCACTACAAGTTTGACGACGCCGTCCGGGAAATGGGACCGCCGTTCTCGTCCGCGACTCTTCGCGACGGCGGCATGGCTGCCGAGTGGTTTTTGAAACCCGGACCGCAGATTTCGTTCGGTCTCGGGACCGGTTTCGTTGGCGGCCACAGCGCCGTCGGCGTCAGCCAGGGAGTCGCCATCCCAACTCCCGGCCACTATCTGCGGTTGGTGTTCGGTCCCGACGGCCAACTCCAGCATTGGGAAAAAGTCCGGCACTGAAACCTGCGCGTAGTTGACTGTCGCCGGATAAGAGGCTGGTGGCGGAGCCAATAACGGTGCTTGGGACCGACCCCTGAGGGCGCTGGTGGGCGAAGGCATTTCCCTCATGCCGCTCACTTTGACTGCAACCGGAAGAATGCGGCGTTGTCCGGCACGCTGAATTGAAACTCCAACTGGCCCTGCGCATCGATCGTCGTCTGCGGCGCGGTCATCGGGAACGGACTGAAGTCGAGCAGGTTGGTCGCTTTCTGCACGCCGATGGTGAGGGTGAACAGGCCGTTGGTGGGATTTCTCTGAATGAGCGGCCCGCCCACGTTCAGGGCCTGGAGCTGGTTCGAGGTATAAAGACCAGCATAATTGGCATTGGCGAAGAGCGCGTTCACCAGGCTGGGCTGGCTCACCCGCCAGTCAAAACCCAACGCCGACATATAGAACTTCGCCGCGTCATTCAGCCCATCCCCAGCGCTATTTTGAGTGAACAAGAGTGCTTGTCCCGAGAGATTGACATTGAAAGGGTTTTGGTGGGTGTCGTTGCTGGCGATGTGTAGCGCGGCCGTTTTGACCCCGGTGCTGGTGGGAGTGAAACGTACTGTGAACGGGGTGCTGCCGAAAGGGCCGCCGACCGGGGCAGTGGGGCTGGCGGTGACGGTGAACAGCGCCGCGTCGCTGCCATCAATCGTGATGCCCAGCCCGGTGAGGCTGCCAAGGTTGATGTTTTTGATAGTGAAAGTGAGACTGTCATTCGTGCCCAAGGGAGCGCCGAAGATTGCGGTACTTCCATTGGTCAGATTGATGTTGAGTTGCTGCATTGCGATTTTGGGGAGGTAACCAAACAAGCTGACGCGGTTGGCGGCGGGATAGCCCACGAGGAGACGGGTGTTGAGGAGGTCATACACGAAGACCATTGAACTTCCGCCGCCGGTCGCCGTGCCGAGGACGCTGTTGGGAGTGGCGATGGTCCCGCTGGTTCCCAGCGTGCCATCGCCCCACGTCACCGCCCCCGCAGAGTACACGGTGCCGTTGTTGCAGGAAGGGCTGCTTACCGCGTAGTTGCCATCGCTCCAGGCGGTCACGCCACCACTGCCGGCGCCTACCAGTGAGTTGGCCGGCGAGACCGGGCCGGCCACACCGGTCGTCCCACTGCCCCATGTCACCGCTCCCGAGGAGAAGCCCCACAGCGCGCTATGCACCACGTAGTTGCCATTAGCCAGGGCGATCGCGCCATTGGTGCCAACCCTATCACTGGGCAAGCTCCCGACCAGGGAGTTGGCCGCCGAGACGACGCCGGTCACGCCGGTGGTTCCGCTGCCCCACGTCACGGCCCCCGCGTTGGTCACCGTGCCGTTGTGCCAGGCGGGGCTGCTCACTACATAATTGCCATTGGCCAGGGCGGTCACGCCACTGAGGCCAACCTGGTCATTCGTCGTGCTGCCGACCAGGGAGTTAGCCACGGAAACCTGGCCGGTTAGACCGGTCGTTCCGCTGCCCCACGTCACTGCCCCCGCAGCGGCCACCGCCCCGTTGAACCAATTCGGGCTTTGCACCACGTAATTGCCATTGTTCAAGGCGGTCACGCCACCGCCAGAAGCCGATGTGCCGATATCGCCGCTCCCCGCGCTGCCGACCAGCGAGTTGACTGCCGAGATCGTGCCGCTCACACCGTTCGTCCCACTGCTCCACGTCACCGCGCCGTAACTGCCAACCGCGCCGCCACGCCAACTCGGGTTGCTCACGACGTAGTTGCCATTGCTCAACGCGGTCACGCCATAGGTGCCGACAAACTCGTCCGCCGCGTCGCCAACCAGGGAGTTGGCCGACGACACTGCGCCGGTCACGCCGCTCGCCCCGCTGCCCCACGTCGCTGCGCCAGCATAGGCAATCGCGCCGTTGTGCCAATTCGGGGTGCTCACCACGTAGTTGCCATTGTTCAAGGCGGTCACGCCTCCGAGGCCAACCGCGTCCATCGCCGTGGTGCCGATCAGGGAGTTTGCCGACGACACTGCGCCGGTCACGCCGGTCGTTCCGCTGCCCCAGGTCACCGCGCCCGCATTGGCCACCGCGCCGTTGTGCCAATTGTAACTGGTCACCACGTAGTTGCCATTGTTCAAGGCGGTCACGCCCGCACCGACGTTGTCCATCGCCGTGGTGCCGACCAGGGAGTTGGCCACGGAAACCTGGCCGGTTACACCGGTCGTCCCGCTGCTCCACGTCACTGCGCCCGCGTTGGTCACCGCGCCGTTGTGCCAATAATAGCTGTGCACCACGTAGTTGCCATTGTTCAAGGCGGTCACCCCCACGCCGACGTTGTCATTCGCCGTCCTGCCGACCAGGGAATTGGCCGCGCTGACGACGCCGGTCACGCCCAACGTCCCGCTGCCCCAGGTCACCGCGCCCGCGCTGGCAGTCGCGCCGTTATTCCAAAACGAGCTGCACACCACGTAGTTGCCATTGTTCAAGGCGGTGATGCCACTGCCGGCCAACGCTGAGCCGACAACGTCGCTCGTCGTGCTGCCAACCAGGGAGTTGGCGGCCGAGACCATGCCGGTCACACCGGTGGTTCCGCTGCCCCAGGTCACCGCGCCCGCATTGGTCACCGCGCCGTTGCGCCAATAGGGACTGTCCACCACGTAATTGCCATTGCTCAAAAGAGTGATGCCACCACTGCCAACCTGGTCGCCAGGCGTGCTGCCGACCAGCGAGTTGGCTGCCGAGACCATGCCGGTCACACCGGTGGTTCCGCTGCCCCACGTCGCCGCGCCCCGGGAGCCGTTCCACAGTGTGCTCCGCACCAGGAAGTTGCCATCGCTCAACACCGTGACGCCGCCATTGCCAACCTGGTCGCCGGCCGCGCTGCCGGTGAGGGTGCTGATAATCGCCAGCCTGACGCCGTCGTAAAGATAGACCGCGCCGACATTGAAGTTCCCCGGGACCTGGTAACCCGGATCGGTGACAACGAAGTTGCCATTGGGCAGGACAGTGACATTCATGACGAACATGCCGCTGTTCACCGGGCCGGCGAGGTCAAATTGCGCGGCGCGAACGCGGGGAACCAAGGCGGTGAGCAGAATGCTTAGGGCAACCGCCGAAAGCCAAGCGACGGAGGATTTCATGGGCTTGCTTGTGGTCTGCAGTCTATCATCGAAAAGGCAGTTTTACAAGAGCGCTTCAAAAGGTGTCAGATAATGTCATGTCCCATTCTGGCCGAATGTAAGCAGTGTACATTATCATTGGCTGACACCTTTTTGAAACAAAACGAACAATGAAATTCTGGAGAGTAGGGGGGTGCGATGGCATAGCGGCCCTTTCATTTTGAACTCGGAATAGCTCGGAATAAGTCGAAATTGCTCGGAATCGCTCAGAGGGCTGCGAAACGGGGGGGACGGTCCGGGAGGAGTGGGGGTGAGTACCCTCGTGGAGCCGTCACAGCGTCACACTCTGCATTTTACCGATGGAATTTGAATGCCGAGCCGGCACAAACGGCGGCACAAGGCGGCACGACACGTCACATTCTTGCGGGAGCGGCGTGATGAGTAATGCGCGCGAAGTGCTTTGTAGCCCGCCGGCGGAAAAAATTTGGTGCTAAATAGCGCTAAGGAGTGCTAAGGCCGCGATAGCAGCCATAATTTGGATTGGGGGCGACGGCATGGCAAACCATTACTATTAGCTTCGCATCGTGCACGGGGCCGTGCACAATGGATTTTTGTAAGGTGGCCTGCTTTCATGGGTTTATGAAAGCAGAACGGCCAATTTCTATCAAGGCAAATAGGAATTTTGAAAACCCTCGGATTTCGAAGCGACCCCGCCAGACTTTGTCTTTTAACTCAGCGGAGTGAGGGTGTGGCGTGAAGGATGCAGGAGCGACTGGCGCGAGCACTGCCTCGCCGACAGGGGCGCACCCCGCCGCCGACCACGAAAAGTAAAGACGGCAGGCATAAAACAGGCCACAGCATCGATATGCGCCCGTATCTACCGGCCACCGATGCTTCGGACATCAATAACAGCCCGTGTTTACTGAGTCCTAACGGATTGCAGATTCACAATCGCCCGCGCCCGCGAGGGTATGAGTTTTGTCAACGGGGCGCCCTGGAACACTCAGGACGCAGTGGCAGAGTTGCAGAGCGGACGGAAGCGGTGTCACCTTAAGGACCTGTTGGGATTGCTAAACCAGCAGGTGGGCTTTCGGGAGATGCTCGTGGTAAACACTAGCTAGGAGTTACTCTCCGTTCCCGTGAATGAGCACCGGCGCAAAGCACCTACATGGGGATCGCCCCGAATACCTGAGTGCATGTAAGCGCCTGACCCGTTTTCCGCCCGCCTGCATACTTCAAGGAAAATAATATGAGCGAAGAATCAAAAACTGTCGAGCAGCGGGTGATTGGGTTGGATTCCCACCCCGACTCCTTTACGGCGGCGATCCTGCGCGGCCCCACGCCCGCCAGCGCCGTTGTGGAAAAGGTCTTCAACAAAGTACCGCTAAGCCAGCTGCAGGGCTGGGCCAAAAAGCATACCAGCGCCCAGGACCTGGTTGTGTTGGAAGCCTCCGGCAACAGTTTTCAGGTGGTGCGCATCCTGGCGAGCTGCCAACGCAAAGCCAAGGTCCTGGAGAGCTGCCACCTGGGCAAACTCAAAGAGGCCCACGCCAATAATGACAAAATCAGTGCCGTGCGCATCGGTAAAGCGTATCTGGCCGGCACCGCCAAAGAGGTCTGGGTACCCGATGCCAAGCCCCAGGAACGTCGCGACTGGTTTCACGCTTACCGCAAGGCGACCAAGCGAACCACTCAGTTGAGCGCGCGCGTGCGTTCCTACCTCAGCGACAACGGAGTGCGGCTCAAAAAGGGCAAGCCTTTGACTAAAGCTGGAGAAGTGGACCAACAGATTCGCCAAGCCCGCCCGTGGTCCCCGCGCCAGTGGCAGGTGATCGAAATGTTGCTGCTGGAACTGCGTCAGGCCGACCAGCAGCGCCAGCGTTGGCGCAGCCTCATCGCCCAGGAAGTGCTGGCCGATCCCGAGTTGCTCTCTCTGGTGCGGCTGTGCGGAGTTCGAGAGATGGTCGCCTTTGCGCTAGCCGCCTTTGTAGGGGATATCAAGCGCTTTGAACACCCCAAGAAACTGGTCAAGTACGTGGGGCTGGACCCCGCCTTTGATCACAGCGGCGAGTCGGAGTGGAGTGGCGGAGTCGGGGGCCACGGCAATACTTACTTGCGTTGCCTACTCATCGAGGCGGCCCAGGCGATCTTACGCTGCGGCAGAACTCCCTTAGCGCAGTGGGGCAGGAGGCTGCTGGCCTGCAAGGGTAGCCTCAACCTGGCGGTGGCAGCCATAGCGCGCAAACTGACCGTGGCAGTGTGGTACCTGATGAACGGCCGTTGGACCCCGCTGGAGGAAATTGATAAACCTCTGGTGATCAAAGTAAGCAAGATCATCGGCTCGGTGGGCCGCCAGGGGCTCCAACATCTGGGCAAAGCGCGCAAGGCCTACCGCGAGGAGATCTATCAAAGGTTCAAAACCGGGCGCGTGTATGTCTTGGACCCCAGCAAAACCTTCACCCCTAAACCCAAGGTCGAACCGCTTGCCAGCCTGGCCCAAGAGTATGGCTTACGATGAGTTTATCGCTTTGGGTCGTGGCTTGCTGAGGCATCCCTCTAAAGCAACCTCCTGGCGCCGCTTTGCAGCGGCGCCAGGAGCGGATGCATCGGCAATCCACGGACGTCTGGGCGCTCAGGTTGCACTCCTGCAGAGCCCTACCCTCCCAGCCGCAAGACTCAGGATACCTCAAAAAAATGAAATCGTCGATATCTCCCCGTTGACAAACCACATACCTGTTTACCGAGGTCCTAACGACCTAACGGATGAAAGGGGAGGTACTATATACATATATGCCTATACCCCTCATATCGCCTCATTCTCTTCCCTCGTCCTCATTCTCTAACCGCAACCAACCGCGACCAACCTCGACCAACCGCGACTAACCTTGACCAACCGCGACTAACCTCGACCAACCGCGACTAACCTCGACCAACCGCGACTAACGCGAGTAACCGCGAGTAACCGCGACCAACAGCTCCGCCTGGACCTGTTTATACTTATTTCCACATCCTTCCACATATTTCCACCAAGCGGACCTTCCCACATATTCCCGCTTATTCCCAATGGAGGCCCTCGGACTTTGCGCCATCAACGCCAAACAAAACCAATCAACACTTCAAACCTCCCCGTCGGAAAGATTGTTAGTATGGGTTCGAAAGTCCAATGCACACCCCGCCCGTGCTGGGACTTGCAGCGGCGCCCGTTGGCGCATTCTGCAAGCAGATTGGCGCGTCCTGCTAGTGACGAATCTCCAATCCAAGTTATCTTGAAACCATGACTGCAACCAAAGTCACGACATATATGCAAAAACGAAAATTGGGAAAAAGTAATCTGGAAGTCTCAGCCCTCGGCCTCGGCTGCATGGGCATGAGCTTTGGCTATGGCCCCGCAGGAGATAAACAGGAGATGATCTCTGTCATCCGCTCGGCCGTCGAACAAGGCGTCACGTTCTTCGATACTGCTGAAGTCTACGGCCCCTTCACCAACGAGGAACTCGTCGGCGAAGCCCTCGCTCCCTTCCGCGGCAAAGTGGTCATCGCCACCAAATTCGGATTCGATTGTGACGCTGGCAAGCAGGGCGGCCTCAACAGCCAGCCCCAGCACATCAGGCAGGTCGTCGAAGCCTCCCTCAAACGGCTCCAAGTCCAGACCATTGACCTGCTCTACCAGCACCGCGTTGACCCCAATGTCCCCATCGAAGACGTGGCCGGGACGGTGAAAGACCTGATTCACCAGGGCAAGGTGAAGCACTTCGGGCTGTCCGAAGCTGGCGTGCAAACCATCCGCCGCGCGCACGCGGTTCAGCCCGTCACCGCGCTTCAGAGCGAATACTCCCTCTGGTGGCGAGAGCCCGAAGCCGAAGTATTGCCGACCTTGGAAGAGCTTGGAGTCGGATTCGTGCCCTTCAGTCCGCTGGGCAAGGGCTTCCTCACCGGGAAAATCAGCGCGGACACGAAGTTCGACGCCAACGATTTCCGCAACAAGGTCCCTCGCTTTGACCCGGAAAATCGCAAAACCAATCAGGCCCTGGTCGATGTGGTCGAAACATTCGCCAAGCTAAAGCAAGCGGCCCCCGCACAGGTCGCCTTGGCGTGGGTGCTGGCTCAAAAGCCTTGGATCGTTCCGATCCCAGGCACTACGAAACTCCATCGCCTGCGCGAGAACATCGGAGCCGTCTCTCTCCAGCTCACCCCGGAAGACCTGCGCGAACTCGAAAGCGCCGCGTCAAAGATCCACCTGCAGGGCGCCCGTTATCCCGAACACCTCCAGAAACTGGTTGGTCGTTGAACGGCAGCCATTATGACCGCTCCCGCTGGATGGGAAAACTTTTACGTGATCGTCGGCTCGTCAGCCGGCGCGCTGATCGGCTTGCAGTTCGTCGTCATCACACTCATCTACCACGTGTTCGTCAGAAGCCGCGAGCAGCGGGACACCGAGCAAGCCGGCAGGCGCATAGTCGTGCGAATTGGCATTCCAGGTTAAGTCACTTCAGGCAGGCATCAACGAACTCCAGCAACACTTTCGTCGCGGGATCACCAGCCATTCCGAGGTTTTCATTAAGTTTCCGGTGATTTGTTTCCGTCGCTCCAAAGACGCTCGTCTTCACCCCCGCTGCTTTCAGCACGGTGGCCAGACGGAACGCCTGAGCGCTGGTGTCCGGATGGTCGGCAACATGCAGGATCAAGAAAGGCGGAATACCCTTGCCCTTCGCCACGTGCGTCACCGCGGAGTATTCGCGATGCTTTTCCGCCGTGTCGCCAAACTTTTTGCGATGCCCGAACCGAGGCTGGGGTTGGCCATGCACCCGGCAACGCGTCTCCACCGTCTCGATAATCGCCGGCACGTCATAGGTATCCCCATCAACCGGTACGCAGCCAATGAGGTCGGTGAACGCGATCCCTTCGGCCTTCAGGTAGCGCTCGTCCGTGCAGAGCAACGCCGCCAGTTGCGCGCCCGCTGAATGGCCCCCGACGAGCACACGTTTCGGATCGCCGCCGTAGTCAGCGATATGGTCATGCACCCAGCGAAACGATCTCGCGACATCGTGGAAAATATCGATCATCTCCACTTTCGGCAGCAGACGGTAGTTCACCGATACAAACACAAAGCCCCGCTCCACAAAGAACCGCGGCTTCTGCGCAACATCACTCTTGTCGCCCCCCTCCCAGCCACCGCCGTGAATCCAAAACACCACCGGTGCGTTCTTCGCTGAAGGCGATGCGTACACATCGAGGGTGTGAAGCGGATCTGCCGGTTCGGCATAAACCAGGTCCTGCGTTTTAATGAGCCTGCTCTCTTGCGCGGACGCAACCGGCAGCAACGCAGCGAAAATAAACAGAGATAACACGGCATTCATAATGCTGGGCATGGTTGACACTGTTTCTTGGAAAAAGGCGTCCCGCATTCGCGGCAATGTCCTGCATCGTCGGAGTTTTCTCGACCCCAGTAGTCGCACTTTTTCATCGTGTGCTTTCGGAGCTAACTTGAAGCAGTTTATCCGCGATGTCCCGACCTAGCCACCTTGCTTCGGCCCGGCCTATTGTTTCGTGGTGAAGCTGATGCTCGTGGGTTCGGCCGGTTCACCAGCGGCGCTGCGGAAATTGCGATAGCTGGGCGAATTGATGCCGACCCAGGCGATTTCGCTTCGCGCCCCACCCTCAAACCGCCTCAGACTGCGAGCTGAAATGGAATCACTCGAACCGCACACCATCACATATTCTCCGTCTCGGCTTTGACAAAACCTGAAATAAGGGCCGAACCGTTTTTAGAGTAAACGCACTTCGGCAACCTTGCCGTCAGCCCGCCTGAAATGCAGCACCTGGCCGCCGGGCTTCGGCTCAATCCTGCAGGAGCGCGCCAGGGCCGGCATCTCTTTTGGCGCGACCTCGACAAAAAGGACGGCGACGCGGCGCGCCACTTCCTCTCCTGCCTTGAACTGCTTGGGATGAGCGGAATAAGAGCCATAAAGAACGTCCGCACACACCGAAATCCCGGGGGCGTATCCCCGGGCCTGCGCATAAGACACGCCCGCCCCGGCCACCATGACGAGGCCCAATCTGCCATCCACATCGACCCACGAGCCCGGGACGTCCATGGGCGGCTGGGGTTTTTGCCAGTCAAAAATTGTTTGGCCGGCCTGGCCGGAGACAACCCGCGCGCCTGCGGTTATCTCGTCGTTTTCGATGCCCACCGGCACTCCCCGCTCTGCCTGCACAGTGACATCCGAAAGCGCCGTGACATGATCGTCATAAACCACGGTCTGGCCGCCGATGGAAGTCATCTTCAGCGTTTGTTTCAATCGCCCGCCATTGAGCAGCAAGGTCCCCGTTGTCTCAAAGCTATCGGGCGTTCTTTGCCAGGAATGTTCGAGGACCGTCGTCCTGGCATCCCCAGGGGGAGCCAGTGCAAAGGAGCCGACTAATCCGTTCGCTATCGGAACCGTGAACTCGGGATTGCCCTCGTGTCCTGGTCCGATTGGAACAAGCTGCCCCATGATTCTGTTCTTCCAGGAAAAAGACACAAACTTCTGCCCGGTGCGATGGGCGATAAAGTCCACGTAGCGATATTCCCACACCCCCTGGTTCCGGGCGGTGGCGGCGCGGGCAGATAATTCCCTGGTCGCGGGTCCGAACACTTTGTGCGCCAGGAAGGCGTAGGCGGCCTGCTCGGCGCAGATCGCGTGGCGCGTGATTCCGAGTCGAGAGCCGGGAATGGCCAGGTCCCCGTGGCGCATCATCTGCCAGGCGCGAATATACTGCAGACTTTGCTCCTCCATGCGGGCGGCGAGCGGGTCTTTCTCATGCGTGGCGAGGGTGGCAAAAAAGTTAAGGAAAGACAGGCCGTGCAATTCCCAGTCCATCCCTTGCGGGTAAGCCGCCTCGCCCCACGGCAGAAGGATCGTCTGAAACATCCGCCATGTGTACATGAGATGGTGGGTGGCCGCCTGCGGAATCGGCCGGCCGGCATAGGTGTAAAACATCGCCGCCTCGGTCAAAAAATAGCAACTGCACCCGACATAAGAGGGGTGAAAAATGTTGTGGTTCTCGAGTGTAAAATCCGGTTGCAGATTCGCGCCCTTGACCCACTGGTTCACGGCCCGTCCATCCACCAGGTTGGTGTCGTGCGTGTCCTCCGCCGTGCAGAGGGTGTTCATCATGTACTTCAGCGCCGTCTCATGCCAGGCGGCGGCGCGTGGATGATTGGGAAACATCAATTCGCCCAGCACCAGACAGGGCACTTCCCAGCCGTTTTCCTCGGCCTTGGTGTCCAGCCAAAGTCCGGTGGGCGGCTCCCTCCCGGCCAGGATGTCGTCCTCCGAAGCGACCACCCGCTGCATGCCTTGCTGCAACGCGGGCTCCAATTTGTCCCACATCAGCCAGGCGCCAATGGCGAGCGTGCCGGTCCACATACCGGACTGCCAGCTTTCGGGGCCGAATTTATCGGTGGCTCCCCAGTGTTTGCCATCGGAACACTTTTGCGTGCCGGTGATGTGTGTGACGGTGGCATACCGAATTGCGGCGGTCGCTTTGTCCAAAAAGTCCTGGCGTTTGCTGGCGCTGAGGCCATCGTCATGCTTGAGAAGGGTTCCGCAAGCCAGCACCATGCTGGCGACGGTCCGGATGCCTTCGTTCCCGCCGCTAACCCCGTCGCCCCAGTAGCCCGCCGCCGGATCAAACGACGAACTTTTCCAATCCCGTTCGGCATGATGACAGGCATCGCGCAGCAGCCGGGTATAAGTTTCCAGGACATCCCGTTCTGAAAGCCGGTGGATTTGATAGAGGTCTTCTGCCGGCGCGCAAAACGGCAACAACAGGAGGAGCAAGAATCGCTTCATGCCGCACCGACAGCGGCGACACCAGGTTCGCATGTCTTCGAGATAGAGGCCCAAGTCCCAGTGGTCAATTCGGAATGGTGGGAGGGTTTCCGAGTCTTAATCCAATCCTTTGCTTCTTACCGACCCGAAGCGCTCCTCATTTGAGCCGCCTGAGCATGAGGCTCCGGTCGTTGGTCACGGTTCAGGGTAGCGCCAGTCCACGTGCCCATCGTAAGCCATGGTTTCATTAACCAGGGCATAGAGGGCGGGGTCATATTGTTTGAGCGCCTCGCGGGTAGTGATGGGGTGCGGGGCGCCGGTGGGCGCAGCATCCTGGCCGGCCGCGTCGAAGTAGGCCAGAACACCCCCGGCCCAGTATTCGATGCGGTCATGAACCGCAGCGGTCCCTTTCCACAATCCATTGGTCATGGCGGCAGCGTAGATTTCCTTGAGCTTCTCATCGAATTGAAGATCCAGGCGCTTGACCCTCAGTTCATACTGCTGGACATCCCGGCCGCGGTTGTTCCAGTTAGGGTCCACCGGGCGCGTGCCCGCGACATAATAAAGCGCCTTGGCAAATTCCCGGACAACCAGGCAATCGCCGACGAGCGGGTCGCGCGGGTTGCCAAGCACATTTTCTTCGCTCACCACCAAAAGCTTTGTCTCCGGGTTGTAGTCGAGAAAGCGCGCGACGGGATCAAAGGTTTTTGATTGCGTGAGCGTTTGGTATTCGGGCAGGTCGGCGAGCTTTTCGTGCCGGCCCAGCACGACGAGTTTCACGCCATCGGCGATGAGCGCCTTAAGGATGTCGTGGCGGTAGGCGAACATTTTGCGAATGGTGTCATTGGCCTTGAGCAGGGCTTGGTCACCGGCCTGGCGTCCAATGACGGTGAATTCGCGCGCCCAGGTGAATTTGGTGTAGTAGGGGTTGATATGAAATTGGGGCGGCGGCGGAATGACATTGGGCAGTTTCAGCAGCCAGGTGTAGCGCCAGTCCTGCCCGGCACTGAAGTTGAACGTGGTTCGGACCAACTCGTAGGTTTCGGGGTCATAGACCTTGAGTTGTTCGCGCCGGGCGATGGGGCCGTGGTTCCAGTTGTTGGGGCGGCCGCAATCGAAGAAGGCCTGGGAGACTTCTCCCCAGTATTCGCCCGGGTTGGAGCCCGCGTAGGTGTTCTTCCACAGGCCCTTGTTGACCGCGTCGTGGTAGGCGGTGTTCCTGCGCTCGCTCCACGTCGGATCGATCGAGCGCAAGGTGGCATCAATCGTGTGGCAAAACTCGTGGACACCGATGCTCTCATCGTCATAGCGGTCGATGGGGAGGCAGAGGAGGTTCTCCTCGCCGAAGCTGGTGGGCTTGCCGCCGGTGCCGCGCACGCGTTCATTCTGGTAGGCCGGGTTTGGGGAGTGGCGGTATTCGGGCATATCGGTATAGACCTGGTCCTTGCCAATGATGATCAGGTACATGCCATCTTTGGCCATGGCGGCCAGAACATCGGGCCGGCCGGCGAGCATGTGCGTGACGATTTCATAAGTGCGCTGCAGCGCTTCATCAGCAACTTCAGCCGAGGCCGCGACCGGCAGGCCTTTGACATCGAGCCATTTCTTATAGAACTGGCGGGCAGCATCCCGGTCGCGCTCTCGGACGAGTTGGAAAAACGATTCGGGTGGGGGGCTAACCCTGTGGCCGTCCACGGTTGAAATGGTCTGGGAAATGGCGACGGTGGGGAGCGCAAAAACCAGGAGCAACAAACAACCGAGCAAACATCGAGGCGTTGAAACGTTGGGATTTTCAAGCGCCGAATCGCCGCAGTTCGGTGGGAGGGAACAAAATTCGGAAGAGATATGCGTCATAACGAAGTTTTTAGAGTCGGTTACGGTCCCAGGAAATGTAATTTGTGAGGTGAGCCACTACGGCCGTTGAAGGTTGCGCACGGACCACCAGGAATGGCGCAAAGATAAGGATCGCAGTGGCAAGCAGCCTCAGGCTTCGCATGGTTGGGCGCTAATGTAGTAATGCGCGTCGGCATTGTCTTGGCTGCAAATGACAAATTTCGAGCAAAACTGGACTATCCCTCTCTATCCCTGTGGATAGGCGTGGGCACACTGGGGGGCACATTTTGCTCCCCACGGTGCGGCCGGTCTCCTACGCTGGGCCGGAATTGAAATGCGTATTTTATGAAAATCATCAGCGCTGAAGCCGTGCATGCCGCCTTGAGTTACCCCGCTCTCATTGACGCGCTGCAGGAGGCCTATGCAAAGAAGTTCACCATGCCACCGCGCAATGTCTTTCTCCTGGACGAACCGGGGGTCAGCCACGACGCCTTTGCCCTGCTGCCATCATGGAACGATTCCATGATCGGAGTAAAAGCGTTCACTTATTTTCCCGACAACCCGAAACCCGGTTATCAATCTCTGTATTCCAAGATTCTTCTATTCGACCGGAAACACGGCGAACCGCTGGCTCTGGTGGATGGAACCAGCGTCACGTTCTGGCGGACGGCGGGGATTTCCGGCCTGGTTTCGCGCCTGCTGTCGCGCGCCAACTCGGAAACGCTGCTGCTGTTGGGAACCGGGAACCTGGCGAGCTACATCATCCGGGCCCAAGCCAGTGTGCGGCCATTGAAATGCGTTCTGGTCTGGGGTCGCACTCGGGCCAATGCGGAAAAGGTGGTCCGCGAGATGTCCCCGGCGCTGGCCGGGATCGAGTTCTTGGTGGTCGAGGACCTCGACGACGCTTGTGGCCGAGCCGACATTGTGATTAGCGCGACGGGCGCGCACGAGCCTTTGGTGAAAGGCGCCTGGATCAAGGAAGGCACTCATACCGACTTTATCGGGAACCATCACGCGACCAAACGCGAATGCGACAGCGCCCTGGTGATCAAGGCAAAGGTCTACTTGGACAGCCGGGACAATTGCTTCAGGGAAGCCGGCGAAATTCTGGTTCCCATCTCCGAAGGGGTGTTCAGGAAGGAACAGGTGGTCGGTCAACTCACAGAGATGTGCAGTGGCCAAGTTCCGTTGCGGATGAACGACAAGGAAATCACCCTGTTCAAATCCATCGGCATGGCCTTGAGCGACCTCGTGGGCGCCAGTCGCGCCTACCTTGCCGCCAGCCAGGACTGACGGGCCGTTCTGTGCGCAGCGACATCAGTGGCGCCGCCCGGGGGCCGGGGACCGACACGACTGTGCTGGACGCCCCCCGACCCGGCGCGATGGTTTTCGTCGTCGTTTGTACCTCCAATACCGGTCCGGGCTAACCCGGCCGCGAGGCAATGCTTTGGCGAATGATCTTAAGAACGCGCTCGCGTTCTTCGCCCACCAGAGTCAGGCGGGGGGGTCTCACGTTTTCCGAGCCATAACCCACTTCCGCCACGGCCAGCTTGATGTACTGGACGAGTTTTGGGTGACTATCAAAATGGAGCATGGGCATATACCACCGGTAAATCTCCACCGCCCGCCGGTAATCGCCGCACGTCACCGCATCCCACATCATACGGTTTTCGCGGGGGAAGGCATCGACTAACCCGGAAATCCAGCCCGCGCAACCCAACATTACGCTTTCCAGAGCGACGTCATCCAGCCCGGCAAAGATGATGTAACGGTTGCCTAAAGCGTTTATCAAGTCGGTGATGCGCCGGACGTCGCCGGAAGCTTCCTTGATGCAAACGAGGTTCTCCACGTCGGCCAACTCCCGGAACATCTCCGGCGTGATGTCCACCTGGTAAACCGGTGGATTGTTGTAGCACATGATGGGGAGGTGAGTGGACTGGGCGACGGTGCGAAAGTGATAGACCGTTTCGCGGGCATCCGCCTTGTAAACCATGGCCGGCAGAAGCATCAATCCATCCACTCCCGCGTCTTCAGCCAGCCTGGCGGTTTCACAAGCCCCCTGGGTCGTGAATTCTGCGACTCCGCTCAAGATCGGCACCTTGCCTGCGGCGACTTCGATCGCCGCTTTCAGCACCATCTTCTTTTCTTCGCGCGAGAGGGAACAGTTTTCTCCAATGGTCCCCAGAATGACCAGTCCGTGAATGCCGTGGTCGAGAAGGACCTGGATGTGTTTCCGAGTCGCGTCCCCGTCAAGGGAAAGATCATTTTTGAACTGCGTGGGGACGGCAGGATAAACCCCGGCCCAGTTTGCTTTGATTGACATGCCAAATTCGTTCTGTTCGCTGGTCAGCCGCTGCGTCGACAGGGGCATCCTGGAGCATTCACGGTGTAAAGTCGAGCCTCTCGCGCTCTTGCGTTCGATCGCTCACGCCGACGGGTTAGGGAGGGTGGCCGAAGGCCCCGGGAGGGGCCCCGTCATGGGTGCCTTGGAAACGGAGTCCTGGTCGCCGCACGTTGAGACCCAGCAACCAGGGCGGGGCCGCACCCCTTGGCTGAAAAGGACGGACGCGGCGTCAAAACGAGCCCAGTTACACGAGTTTGCTTGTTGGCGAGGAAGGAAGGGGGTAAAGAGGTTCGCAACGAAAGCTCCATGATGAAAACGACATTGATAGCAAGGTTGTTAGCGGTTGGTTTGGTTTTGTTCGCCGGGTCCTGGCAAGTCCGGGCGCAGGACGAAGATGCGAAAGTGGCGGCGGTGTTCAAGTCGTACTTGGACGAACATTTTCAATTGCAACCGGCGGCGGCAACGGAGATGGGGGACCATCGGTTCGATGCGCAGTTGGAGGAGTTGACGCCGGAGGCGCGGGCCAAATGGGCTGAACTGACGCGCAAAGCTCTGGCGGCCCTGCCCAAGCAAGTTGATTACCAGAAACTGTCGCGGGCGGGGCAGATCGATTTCGAGACGTTCCGGCATCACTTGCAGGCGTCGGAGTGGCTGACGGAGAATACGCATCCTTTTGAGCAGGACCCGCGGGTTTATAACGGCTACATCAGCGACAGCGTCTATTTGTTGCTGACCCAGTCCACATTGCCCAAGGAAACCAACGTGGCGAATTGCATCGCGCGGATGTCGCAGATACCGAAGGTAGTGGCGGCCGCCCGGCAGAATTTGCAAAACCCATTCCGGGCGCACACCGAGACGGCCATCCGGCAAAATCGCGGGGCGATCGGGCTCTATGAGAAGGAGATTTTCGAGTTGGCGGGCAAGACGAAGCAGCTTGCGGCCCTGAAAGCGGCGGCGGGGCCGGTCGTCACCAGTTTGAAGGAATACCAGGAATTCCTCGAGAAGGATTTGCTGCCGCGGGCGAACGGGGATTGGAGGCTGGGAGCGGAGAAGTTCGGGCGGAAGCTGGAGCTGGAGCTGGATGCCGCGGTGAGCGCCGACGAGTTGATGGCTGAGGCGCAGAGCGAATTCGACCGGGTCGAGCGGGACATGTATGTGATCGGGCGGCAGCTTTGGAGCCGTTATTACGCGCCGCAACCCTTGCCGCCGGACGATGCGGAGGGGCGGCGGGCGACGGTGCGACGCGTGCTCGAGGCGGTGGCCAGGGACCATTGCCGCCCGGCCGACCTGACGCGCGAGATGAAAGAACGGGTGGCGCGGATCAAGAAGTTTATCACGGCGAACAACATTCTACCGCTGCCCGAGCCGGATCATTGCACGGTGATCGAGATGCCGGAGTTCAAGCGCGGGAATTCGACGGCCTACATGGAAGCGCCGGCGCCGCTGGACCCCAATGGAACGGGCCACCTGGCAGTCAGCCCGCCACCGAAGGATTGGGACGCGCAGCGGGTCAACAGCTACCTGGAGGAATACAATAATCACATGCTGGACATCCTGACGATTCATGAGGGCTACCCCGGCCATTCGGTGCAGCTCGAATTCATGAACCGGAACCCGTCGCTCATCCGCAAGGTATTGCAGTCGGGTGTGTATATCGAAGGTTGGGCGGTTTACACAGAACAAATGATGCTCGACCAGGGTTATGGGGAGGGGGACCTGGCGCTGCGGTTGAGCCAGCTCAAATTTTACTTGCGCGCGGTGGCCAACACGATTCTGGACCACAAGATGCATTGCTCGAACCTGACCGACCAGGAGGCGCTGGATTTCATGATCAAGGATTGTTTTCAATCGGAAGGCGAAGCGCGGCTCAAGGTGATACGGGCGAAGCAGAGTTCGTGTCAGCTCTCGACGTATTTCACCGGGCGGATGGCGCATTACCGGTTGCGGCAGCAGATGGAGAGGGAGCTTGGCGAGAAATTTGATTTAAGCCGCTATCACGCAGCCGTGCTGGAGCCGGGGGCGGTGTCGGTGAAGTATTTGCCGGAGTTGGTGGGAGTCAGGCTCGGCGTCGAGACCTTGAAGCGTTGAATTGATAAAACGTGAACCCCGAAAGCTTCGTGGGAAACGTGACGCGTGAGGCCAGTTACATGGGTTGCATGGTTACATGGTTACATTGGCTGGGTGAAGCGTGCGTTGAAGCGTTTAAGCGTGAAACGTGATGCGAGCAGGAATCGCTGACGTTGCCGAAAGGGAAGTGCGTGAGAAACATCCGCGCGGACTTTACGCGCTCTTTTTCACGGAGATGTGGGAGCGCTTCAGTTATTACGGGATGCGGGCGCTGCTGGTCTTGTTCATGGTTGATGCGGTGAAACACGGGGGAATGGGCCTAACAGATGAGACGGCGACCGCGATTTACGGTCTGTACACGGCCGCGGTTTACCTGGCGGCGTTGCCAGGCGGATGGGTCGCGGACCGTTTCCTGGGGGCGCAACGGTCGGTGTGGTATGGCGGCATCGTCATCGCGTGCGGCCATTTTGCCCTGGCGATTCCGCGCACAGAATGTTTCTACGCCGGCCTGATGCTGGTGGTACTGGGGACGGGCCTGCTCAAGCCGAATGTCAGCGCGATGGTAGGGGAGCTCTACCCGGAGGGCGGCGCGCGGCGGGACGCGGGCTTCACGGTATTCTATATGGGGATCAACCTGGGCGCGGCGCTTGGGCCGCTGGTGTGCAGCGCGCTGGGGGAGAAGGTGAACTGGCATTACGGCTTTGCGGCGGCGGGAGTGGGCATGGTACTTGGGCTGGTGCAATACCGGCTTTGGGCCAAACAGCCAGGAGAAGCCGAGCGAGGTCGCGGAGGTCGAGCTGAGTTGCGACGAAGAGACTGGCTGCTGTTGATGGCGATTTTGTGCGCCGGAGCGCTGGCGGTCAGCTTGCTCCTGACGGGGGCGGTGCATGTGAATCCAGTGGTAGTAGCTCACGCGGCCACGTATGGGATCGTAGGCGTGGCGGTACTGTATTTCGTTTGC
>Ga0210408_10001776_pt1 | contig 21887 bp, 20 predicted proteins | sample IncBWH4MmetaG_FD_155471 | JGI IMG/M metagenome (GOLD analysis project Ga0210408, IMG submission 155471) | Forest soil microbial communities from Barre Woods Harvard Forest LTER site, Petersham, Massachusetts, United States - Inc-BW-H-4-M | ecosystem: Environmental > Terrestrial > Soil >...
TCGCATTGTCCGGGTAGACGAAGCGAAAACGGCTCGGTTGCTCGGTGAGGCGCACCACCTCGCGCGCCAGCTCCACCGCACCGCGGCCGCCCTCGGCGAAATGCGTGGCCGGGACCACGCGCACCCCGTGCGGGGTGATGCGCTCGATCAGCAGCTCGATCTCGCGCTCGCTGTCCTCGGCGCGGCGGTTGATCGCCACCACGCACGGCAGCCCGTAGCGGTTGACGACGTTGTCGATGTGCCGCTCGAGGTTGACGACACCTTTGTCGAGCGCCGCCAGATTCTCGGCCTTGAGATCGGCAAGCTCCACGCCGCCGTGATACTTGAGCGCCCGTACGGTCGCCACCACCACCGCGGCGCCGGGCTTCAGTCCCGCCTTGCGGCACTTGATGTCGACGAATTTCTCAGCCCCGAGATCGGCGCCGAAGCCGGCCTCGGTCACCACGTAGTCAGCGAGCTTCAGCGCAGTGCGCGTGGCGATCACCGAGTTGCAGCCGTGCGCGATGTTGGCGAAGGGACCACCGTGCACGAAAGCCGGGTTGTTGGCGAGCGTCTGCACGAGGTTCGGTGCGAGTGCCGACTTCAGCAGCGCGGTCATGGCGCCGTGCGCCTTGAGGTCGCGCGCCAGGATCGGCTCCCCGCTCGCACGGTAGCCGACCACGATGCGGCCGAGGCGCTCCTTGAGGTCGCCGAGCGAGCTCGCGAGACACAGGATCGCCATGACCTCCGATGCCACCACGATGTCGAAGCCGTCCTCGCGCGGCACCCCGTTGGCCGTGCCACCGAGGCCGATCACGATCTCGCGCAGCGCACGATCGTTGATGTCGAGCACGCGCCGCCACGCGACCCGTCGCACGTCGAAGCCGAACTGGTTGCCCTGGTAGATGTGGTTGTCGATCAATGCAGCCAGCAGGTTGTTGGCAAGGGATATGGCGGCAAAGTCGCCGGTGAAGTGCAGGTTGATGTCCTCCATCGGCACGACCTGCGAGTAACCGCCGCCTGCGGCGCCGCCTTTCATGCCGAAGACCGGCCCGAGCGCCGGCTCGCGCAGGCACAGCATCGCGCGCTTGCCGAGGAGGTTCAGGGCATCGCCGAGACCTACGGTCGTGGTGGTCTTGCCTTCGCCGGCCGGCGTCGGCGAGATCGCCGTCACCAGCACCAGCTTGCCGTCGGGCCGATCGGCGAGCTGCGCCACGTAATCGAGCGATACCTTCGCCTTGTAGTGACCGTAGGGCTCGAGGCTCTCCTCGGGAATCCCCAACCGTTCCCGTGCCAGCGAGACGATCGGACGCAGCTTCGCGCGCTGCGCGATCTCGATGTTGCTCGGAAAGGGCGTAGCTGGAGGAGCCGTCTTGTCAGACATGGTTGGGTGGGGTGCCGTGGTGGAAGTGCGTGATGCTACCCTACAATCGCCGCTCATGCTGTGGCTCAAAGCCTTCCACGTTGTGTTCGTCGTGACCTGGTTCGCGGGGCTGTTCTACCTGCCCCGCCTGTACGTCTACCACGCAGTTGCCACGGACGCCCCCGGCGTCGCGCGCTTCGTGGTGATGGAGCGGCGGCTGTTCTTCCTCATGAGTGTCGGCGCAGTGCTCGCCGTGCTGTTTGGCATGGCGATGATCTTCGCCGCCCCCGGGTATCTCGAGCAGGGCTGGTTGCGGACCAAGCTGCTGCTGGTCGCGCTGCTCGTCGGCTACCACCTCTGGTGCTATCGGCTGATGCTGGAGCTGCGCGCCGGAGTCACCCCGCACTCGCAGCGCTGGTACCGCTGGTTCAACGAGCTCCCGGGGCTCTTTCTGATTGCGATCGTCGTACTGGCAGTCGTGAAACCCTAGCGCGCAGGCGTGTCGTGTTTCACCAGATCCGCACCCGATCCTCCGGCTTGATGTACAGCTTGTCTCCCGGCTGAACGCTAAACGCCGGGTACCAGTCGTCGATATTCGGCAGCGGCCCGTTGACGCGGAACTGCGAAGGGCTGTGCTCGTTCGACATCACCATCTCGCGCAGCGCGCCCTCGCGGTACTTCTCGCGCCATACCTGCGCGTAGGCGAGGAAGAATCGTTGATCGCCGGTGAGTCCGTCGATCACCGGCGCCGCCCGCCCCTTGAGCGAGATCCGGTACGCCTCGTGGGCCACGTTTAGCCCGCCGAGATCGCCGATGTTCTCACCGACGGTATTGGCGCCGTTCACCTTCAGTCCCGGCAGGGGCTCGAAGTCGGAGAACTGCTTGATGAGCCGCGCGGTGCGCGCGGTAAACACCTGCGCATCCGCGGGGGTCCACCAGTCACGCAGCGCGCCGTCCGGACCGAACTTGCGGCCCTGGTCATCGAAGCCGTGGCCCATCTCGTGCCCGATGACCGCGCCGATGGCGCCGAAGTTAACCGCGGCGTCGGCGTTGGGATCGAAGAAGGGCGGCTGCAGGATCGCCGCCGGGAACACGATTTCGTTGTTAGAGGGGTTGTAGTAAGCGTTGATCTCCTGCGGGGTCATCTGCCACTCGGAGCGGTCGACCGGCTTGTCGAGTCTCTCGACCTGGTAGTTCCACTGCCACTCGGCCGCGCGCCGCACGTTGCCGAGCAGGTCGTCGCGCCGCACGGTGAGCTTCGAGTAGTCCTTCCACTTGTCGGGGTAACCGATCTTCGGCGTGAAGGCGGCGAGCTTCTCGTGGGCACGCGTCTTGGTCTGGGGCGTCATCCAGTCGAGGGCGTCGATGCGCTCGCTCAGTGCCGCCTCGAGATCCGCGACCAGCTGCTGCATCTTCGCCTTGGATTCGGGTGGAAAGTAATCCGCCACGTACAGCCGGCCGACGGCCTCGCCGAGTGAATCATCGACCGCGTCCACCGCGCGCTTCCAGCGCTCGCGCTGCTGCGGCTGCCCGCGCATCGCCTGGCCGTAGAAAGCGAAGCGCGTTTCATCGAAGCGCTTCGGCAGGTAGGGGGCATGGCTACTGAGATAGTGGAAGGTCAGGAAATCCCTGAGAGTCGCTACATCGGTGCGCCCGAAGAGTGCGGAGAGGTCGCGGATCGCAGTGAGCTCGCCGAGCACCACGTCCTGGCGGGTACCGAGTTGCTGGGCATCGAGGAAGGGCTGCCAAGGGAAACCCGCTGCGTAGGCGAGCAGCTGCGCCTTGCCGCGCGGGTTGTAGATCGCATCCACGTCACGGCGCTTCTCGATGGGCCACTGCACCTTCGCCGCCTCGGTCTCGAAGGCCATGATGTCGCGCGCCTTCCTCTGCGCATCGGGTACGCCCGCGAGCTGGAGCATCTGCGCGATGTAGGCGACGTATTTCGTGCGCAGCTCCTTCAGCGCGGGATCGTCCTTCAGGTAGTAGTCCCTGTCGGGAAGCCCGAGAGTCGCCTCACTGACGAAAATGCAATAGCGGTCGGGATTCTTGAAGTCCGCGGGCAGCTGCACATCGAACAGCGTGGCAAACCCCGGCTCGCCGAAGAGGTGAGCGATATCCTTGGGCGTGCGCGCCGCCGCTATGCGCTGCAGATCCGCCTGGGCGGGGTTGAGCCCGTTGGCCTCGATCGCAGCCTGGTCCATGTACGCCGCGTAGTAGTCTCCGATCTGCTGCTCGGGAGTCCCCAGCGGGGCATGCGCGGCGACAGCTTTCTCGATGATCCCGCGCACCCGCTCCTTGGAGAGTTCATCGAGCCGGTCGAACGGACCGAAGCTCGACTTGTCGGCCGGTATCGTGAAACTGTCGTACCAGCGCCCGTTGGCGTAGGCGAAGAAGTCATCTCCAGGCTTGACCGCCGGGTTGCGGGCACTCAGGTCTAGCCCGAAATCGCCGATGGCGGCCTTCGCCCGTGACGGTGGGTCGACCTGCGTGGCGTCCGATTGGGTGTTGAGGGGCACCGGTTTCTCCTCGACGGGCTTTGCAGCACAGGCCACCAGGGCGAGCAGCGCAGGCATCCATGACAGGGGTCTCATACGTCACAAACCTTGAGTTCCATGCGGGCGCGCAATGATACGGGAGCGGCATGGCCTTCGGGGCACGGGTGGACGCGGCGGAACTGCGGGCGGGCGCGCCGCGCGTCTCATTCCGGCGCCGGCGGCCCTCGGCTCATCTCAGGCGGTGAGCTCCCGGACCCGATCGCGCCACTCGGTGCTGGCAGCGGGAGCGCGCTCGCCGCTCTCGGTGCCGAGGTACAGGAAGCCGACGATGGCGTCATCAGGCTCGAGACCGAGGGCCTGCTTGACCGTGGGATCGTAGGCCGCTGCACCGGTCTTCCACATGGCATTGAAGCCGAGCACAAATGCCGCGAGCATCATGGCGTGCGCGGCTGCGCCGGCGGAGAGCGTCTGCTCGATGACCGGTATCTTGACCGCGGGATCGCAGTGAGCCGCGACTACCACGATGAGCGGCGCGCGGAACGCCTTGAGCCGCTCGCGCTGCAGGCTCTCCTCCCCGCTCTGCGGGTGCATGCGGCGCAGCTGATCGGCGAGCAGCGCGCCAAAGCGCTCGCGCGCCGCGCCGCGCACGACCACGAAGCGCCAGGGCCGCAGCCGGCCGTGGTCCGGGGCGCGCGCCGCGGCCGAAAAAATGAGCTCGAGCGTGCCGGGGTCGGGCGCCGGTTCGCCGAGCGCGCGGGCGGAGCGGCGCGTCAGCAGGGCATCTATGGCTTGCATGCGCGCATTGTCGCAGACTGCGGGCGTGCTCACCGTGTCGGAAGCCAGCGAGCGCAACAAGGGACCGATCCTCGCCGTGTTGCGGGAAGAGCTCGCCGCGTGCACCCGGGTGCTCGAGGTCGGCAGCGGCACGGGGCAACACGCCGTGCATTTCGCGGCGGCGCTTGCGCACCTCGTGTGGCAGCCGAGTGAGCTGCCGGAGAACCTGCCCCCGCTCGCCGAGCGAATCCGCCTCGAGGGCGGCGCGAACCTGCGTGCGCCGATCGCGCTCGATGTGCGCACCGATCCCTGGCCCGCCGCACCGGTCGATGCGGTCTTCAGCGCCAACACTCTGCACATCATGGGTTGGAGCGCGGTGTGTGAGTTCTTCCGCGGCGCCGCCGCCGTGCTCATGCGCCCCGGGGTGCTGTGCGTGTATGGACCGTTCCGCTTCGAGGGAGGTCACACGAGCGAGAGCAACGCCGCCTTCGACCATTACCTGAGGCAGCGCGACCCCGAAAGCGGCGTGCGGGATTTCGAGGCGCTGGACCGACTCGCGCAATCGCGCGGACTGAGGTTCACCGCGAACCACGCGATGCCGGTCAACAACCGCACTCTGGTGTGGAGGATGGCGTAGAGTGCCCGCCATGGACCCCGGCGCGCTGCGCGAGATCCGCGAAGCGATTCGCAGCATCCCCGACTATCCGAAGCCCGGGGTGATGTTCCGTGACATCACCACGCTCCTTGGCAGTGCCAACGTCTTTCACCAGGTCGTCGAAGAGCTCGCCCGCCCGTGGCGCAACGAGCAGGTCGATTATGTCGCAGGTATCGAGGCGCGCGGTTTCATTCTCGGCGGGGCGATCGCCCACAGGCTGCGCGCGGGGTTCGTACCGATCCGCAAGAAAGGCAAGCTCCCACATACCACGGTACGCGTCGCCTACTCGCTCGAGTACGGGCTCGATGAGATGGAAATGCATCGCGATGCGGTCTCGGCGGGCGAGCGCATCGTACTGGTGGATGATCTGATTGCGACCGGCGGCACGGCGGAAGCCGCCGTGAAACTGCTGCGCTCACTCGGCGCGAGCATTCTCGGCGCCTGTTTCATCATCGACCTGCCCGACCTCGGTGGCTCCGCGCGCCTCACAGCCCTCGAGGTGCCAATGCGGACACTTGTTGCCTTTCACGGACACTAGCTCGCGTCGGACCGGGCGCTGACTAGGTAAGTTTTACATTTATTATCAGTGGGTTACTGGTCATCTGCGGACAACATTACGTTGCGGTCATACGGCGCTTCCACACGGATATTCCAGTCATAATACGCGCGCCTTGGGACGGGGGGAGCGCATGAGCCGATCCGGCACCTGAAACCAAGGCAAGCAGCGCATCCCTTTACTTTTGGAGACCACATCGATGTTCAAGAAGCTTGTCCCAGTCGTTGCCCTCGCCCTGCTCGCGGGTCCGGTCTTTGCGGCCAATGCACCGGCCAGCACGCCGTCCGCCGATCAGTCGAGCACGGCCTCGTCCAAGCATCACAAGAAGAGCCACAGCAAGCACAAGAAGTCGACCACCGACTCCTCGACGGCTCCCGCCAAGTAAGGCTCAGCCGACTGGCGTTTACGAAAGCCCCGCCCAGGCGGGGCTTTTGTTTTGGGGCTTGCGGGTTTTGTCAAAACGGGTTCAAATTTCCGTCCATGGATGGGACGCAACAGGCCGCAATACATCAGGCGCTGGTTTCCGTTCAAACTGCTGTCACGAGCATGACCTTCCCGAGCTGCGATCAGGACGATCTGATCGAAGCCATTGATCGCGTCGAAGAGCAACTCCATGCGAGTCACCCGAACCTGGCACTCATGTGCCGGTTCCTCAACTCGATCGCGAGGAGCTTGCGCGCGCAGCCCGAAGCGCGCGATGCCTGCCTCCTGATCGAGGACGCGATCGGCAAGGCCGGAATGCCCAGCACCTGGCAGTCGGGGATCTGATCGCCCGACGCCCGCACCCGCGTCGCGCGCCACAGGGTGCGCGCCACGCGTGCTCGCCCTTGCAGCACCAGGCCTCGTTTGAAGGTGTCTTTCCCCAATAGTTAGGTAACCACCTAACTATCCGGCTAAAACGTCCTCTGACCTGCCGGGCAGGCGAGGTCCCTTCAAGCACCCGGCCGTACCCCGGCCGCGCCCCCGCGTTGCAGCGTTGCGTCGACGCACACGCGCGGTCTAAGTTCACCCCATGTTCACCCCTCTCGCGCAGGCGCTGATTCTGCTGGCGGGCTCGGTGTTCCTGATCACCCTGGTCCGGCGCCTCGCGCTGCCGACCAGCTTTGCGTATCTGCTCGTGGGACTGGTGCTCGGCCCGCACGCACTCGGGGTGGTATCCGACTCGGGCACGACGCGGTTGCTGGCTGAGCTCGGGGTGGCCTTCCTGCTTTTCACCCTCGGGCTGGATTTCTCGCTGCCACGCATGCTGGCGATGCGGCGCGAAGTGTTCGGGCTCGGCGCTCTGCAGGTGCTCGCCACGACCGCGGTATTCGCCGCCATCGGCCACCTGCTCGGCATCCGCTGGCCCATCTCCATCGTACTCGGCGGCGCCGTCGCGATGAGCTCGACCGCGATGCTGCTGCAGCAACTTACCGAGCGCGCCGAGCTCAACCGCACTCACGGCCGCCTCGCCTTTGCCATGCTGCTGTTCCAGGACCTGGCGTTCGTGCCCTTTTTTGCGCTCGCCGCGATGCTGAGCGCGGGCCAGGAGCGGTTTCGGCTCACCGAGAGTCTCGAGGCGCTCGCGAGCGGCGTGCTGGCGCTGGTGGGAGTGCTGGTTGCGGGCCGCTGGCTGCTGCGGCCGTTGTTTCGCGAGATCTCGCACAGCCGCCTGCGCGAGCTCTTCACGCTGACGGTGCTGCTCGTGGTGCTCGCTTCCGCCTGGGTCTCGCACCTCGCGGGCCTCTCCTTCGCCCTCGGTGCCTTTCTCGCCGGCATGATGCTCGCGGAGACCGAATACCGCTACCAGATCGATTCGGCCATCCGGCCGTTCCGCGACCTGCTGCTCGGGCTCTTTTTCGTCTCGGTGGGGATGCTGCTCAACCTGCACCTGCTCGGACGGCCGAGCGAGCTCGCGATGGCCTTCGCCATGCTGGTGACGCTCGTGGTTCTGAAGGCGGTGATTGCGGCGCTCGTAACCTGGCCCTTCACCCACTCGCGCTTCAAGGCTCTGCGCACCGGCATCGTGATGTCGATCGGCGGGGAGTTCGGCATCGCGCTGTGTACGGTGCTGCTGCAGGCGAGCCTCGCGCCCGAAGGACTCGGTGAGCCGCTGCTGGTGGCGATCGTGCTGTCGATGGTGCTGAGTCCCGTGATCCTCAACCACAACAAGCGCGTGGCGCGCTTTCTGCTGCATGAGCACGCACCGGCGCTCACGGCAGCGGAGCGCGAGGAGGAAGCGACCCAGGAGATCGCGCAGCGCGAGCACGTCATACTCTGCGGCTTCGGGCGCGTCGGCCAGAACGTCGCGCGCGTGCTCGAGTCGCAGGGCTTCGAGTACATCGCGCTCGATCTCGATCCGGCGCGCATCCGCGCCGCACGCCAGGCCGGGGACCCAGTGATGTTCGGTGACTCCGCGGATGAGGAGATGCTCGCCAGGGCGGGCATCGCACACGCCAGCGCCCTCGTCATCAGCTTCTCCGACGCGGCCACCTCGCTCGGCATCCTGCGCAGCGTGCGGCGCATGCATCCGGAGCTGCCGGTGCTGGTGCGCACGGCGGACGATGCACGGCTTCAGGAGCTGCAGGATGCGGGCGCAACGGACGTGGTGCCCGAGACCTTCGAGGCGAGCCTCATGCTGGTGTCGCACGTGCTCATGCTGCTGCGCGTGCCGGTGTCGCGCGTGGTGCGCGTGCTGGGAGAGATCCGCAACAGCCGCTACGCGGTGCTGCGCAACATCGTGCGCCGCGGCGAGTCGCGCGTGGCGGACGAGACCAGCGAGCAGCGCGAGGAGATCAAGTCGGTGGTCGTGCCGCCGGGCGCCTGGGCCGTAGGGCGGAGTCTGAGCGAGGTGCGCAACCGCGGCGTCGCCGTGACCTTCACCGGGGTGCGCCGCCACGGCATCCTCGGGCGCGAGCCCGCGGGAGATACCGTACTGCGCGACGGCGACATCGTGGTCATCTACGGCCAGCCCGAGGAGCTCGAGCGCGCCGAGGCGGTGCTGCTCGCCGGCTGAGCGGGGGCTCGCTCCCCTGGTGCAGGCGCTCATGGGCGCCGGGCCGTTAGAATGTGCGCCTCGCGCCGGCGCGCGCCAACACCGCCAACCGCCCGGCAAAGGATCGAGCCATGCACAAGAGCCGTCTCGCTGGATTCATCATCGACTGCCGCACCGACGACCTCGAGGCAGCCGCCAATTTCTGGTCGGCAGCGCTCAACCTACCGGTCCGCCCCGCCGCCAACCACGAACCGCTGTACCGCATTCTGAATACGGCCCCCGACCAGCCGCACCTCGAGGTGCAGCAGGTGAGCCACGAAAGCCGCGTGCATCTGGACATCGAGAGCGATGACATCGAAGCGGAAGTGCGCCGCCTGGAGAAACTCGGTGCGCGCCGCATCGGCGCGCTGAAGAGCTGGTACGTGATGGAGGCGCCGACCGGGCAGCGCTTCTGCGTCGTGCGCCCGCAGCGTCCCGACTTCGCCGCCAAAGCCAACAGCTGGACCGATTGACTTGAATCGCCACGAGATCCACTTTCCGCCGAAGCACGAGCCGCTGCGCGATGATGTGCACGCGCTCGGTGCGCTCATCGGCGAGATCCTGCGTGAGCAGGGCGGCGAGCAACTGTTAGAGCTGGTCGAGCTCGATCGTGTCGCCGCGATCCGCGGCCGGGCCGGCTCGCCCGAGGCGCGCGCGGAGCTCGCCGCATGCGTGCGCGACCGGCCGCCGCAGCTGGCGCGCGACCTGCTGCGTGCATTCGGTACCTGGTTTCAGGTGGTGAACCTCGCCGAACAGGTGCACCGCATCCGCCGCCGCCGCGAGTACTTCCTCAAGGAGAGCCAGCGGCCGCAGCCCGGCGGAGTCGAGGATGCCATCGCCGCACTCAAGGCCCGGGGCCTTGCTTACGAGCAGGTGCTCGAGCTGATCGGCGCACTCTCGATCCAGCCGGTATTTGCGCCCCACTCCACCGAGGCGAGCCGCCGCACGCTGCTGCGCAAGCAGCAGCGCATCGCCCAGCGGCTGCTCGAGCGGCTCGACCCGAGCCTCACACCCAACGAGTCGCGCAGCATCTGGAGCAACATCCGCATGGAGCTCACCACGGCCTGGCAGACCGAGGAGCTGCCGCGGGAGCGGCTCACGGTGGCGGACGAGCGCGAGCAGATCCTGTTCTACCTCGTGGAGATCCTCTACCGGGTGGTGCCGGCCTTCTATGAGGAAATCGCTCAGGCGCTCGAGAAGGTCTACGGCGCCCGCGGCGGCGCGGCGCGCGTCCCCTGCGTCCTGCACTTCGGCTCCTGGGCTGGCGGCGACATGGACGGCAATGAGGACGTGCACGCGAAGAGCATCCGCGAGACTCTCGCACGCCATCACCAGGTGATCCTCCATAGCTACTTCATCGAATGCCAAGAGCTCGCGCAGCGGCTGTCGCAGAGCGCGAGCCGCGTTGCGGCCTCCGCCGAGCTCGGCAAGCGCGTCGAGGAGTACGTGCGGCTGCTGCCCGGCGCGCGCGCCATCACCCCGGCACGGCACGACCGTATGCCCTACCGGGTGTTTCTCGCGCAGATCGGCGAGCGCCTGCGCAGCGCGCACGAGGGACGTGCCAACGGCTACGAGAACGCACACCAGTTCCGCGAGGACATCGCCCTCATCGCACTCAGCCTGCGCGCCAACAAAGGTGTCAACGCGGGACTTTTCTACATCGAGCGGTTGCTGCGGCGGATCGAGACCTTCGGCTTCCACCTGGCGACGCTCGATGTGCGCCAGCACGCGAGCGTCCTGCACGAGGTCATCGCCCAGGGCTTCGATGATCCGCCATGGGTCGGCCGCGATCGCCGTGAGCGCAGCGACCTGCTGGCGCAGGCACTGGAGAAGGATCGCGGACCTGTGACCGAGCTCGGCGCGCTCGGCCGGCGCACGCTCGCGGTGTTCGACGCCATCGTGCAGGGGCGCCATCGCTACGGCCCCGAGGCCATTGGTTATTTCATCGTGAGCGGTGCCGCAGGCGCCGACGACGTGCTCGCCGCGCTGCTACTCGCGCGCTGGGCGGAGGTGTACGACAAGCGCACCGGTGAGATCGCGCTCGATATCGCCCCGCAGTTCGAGACGGCCGAGGCGCTCGTCAGCTGCGCCAACACCATGCAGCAGCTGCTCGCCGACCCGCTCTACCGTCGTTACCTCGAGGCGCATGGGCGGCGGCAGTGCGTGCTCATAGGTTACTCCGACAGCAACAAAGAGCTCGGGGTCTGCGCTTCGCGCTTCACGATCCACCAGGCACAGCATGATCTCGCCGAGGTACTGCGCGCCGCCGGCGAGCAACCCTTGCTGTTCCACGCCCGCGGCGGGAGTCTCGCGCGCGGCGGCGGCCGGATCGAGGCGATCGTGAAGGCGGCGCCCGCCGGGGCCGTGGATGGCGTGTTGCGCCTGCGCGAGCAGGGAGCGACCGTCAAGCAGGGCTACGGCCTGCGGCCGATCGCCATGCGTACCCTCGAGCGCGCCTTCAACGCGGTCACCCTCACGACCGCCGCGCTGCGCCGCGGAGAGCTCGCCGCGGACGCGCCTGCACACCTGGAAATTGCCGCCCATCTCGCCGCCGAGAGCCGCGAGGCGTATCGGCGGCTCATCTTCGGTGAGGCGCAGTTCTACCAGTTCTTCGAGGCCGTCACCCCGATCGATGTGATCGAGCGCATGCAGATCGGCGCTCGCTCGGTGCACCGTTCGGAGCAGGCGGGCCTCGAGGCGCTGCTGCCGGTGCCCTGGGTGTTCGCCTGGACGCAGACGCGCTACATGCTGCCCGGCTGGTATGGCGCCGGCACCGGGCTCGCGGCGATCGTCACGAAGTTCGGTCTGCAGCGGGTGCGCGAGGCCTGTGCCTCGTGGTTCTTCCTCCGCAACCTTCTCGATGACATCGAGACCATGCTGGCGCGTGCGGACCTCGATATCGCGCAGTACTACGACGCGCTCGCTCCGCTCGCGCTGCGCCGCTTTTCCGCGCTGCTGCGCGCGGAGTACCAGAGAGCCTGCAAGCAGGTGCTCGAGATCCGCGACTGCCGCGAGCTGCTCGATTTCGATCCGACCATGCAACGCTCCATCCATCTGCGCAACCCTTACCTCGACCCCATGAACCTCATGCAGGTAGACCTGCTGCAGCGCTGGCGCGCCGGCGGACGCGAGGATCGGGAGCTGTTCGCGGCGCTGCTCGCGAGCGTCGGCGGCATTGCCCAGGGGCTGCAGAGCACCGGATGACATGGCGGATACTCTCACCATCCGTCCTGCGGCCGCCGACGAGATCCCGCTGGTGCTCGAGTTCATCCGCGAGCTGGCTGCTTACGAGCACCTCGAGCATGAGGTGGTTGCGACGGGCGCCGATCTCACGGCCGCGCTCTTCGGTCCGCGGCCGTACGCTGAAGTGGTGTTTGCCTGTATCGACGGCACACCGGTCGGCTTCGCGCTTTTCTTCCATAACTTCTCGACCTTCCACGGCAAACCCGGCATCTATCTCGAGGACCTGTTCGTGCGACCGCGGGTACGCGGCCGCGGCATCGGCAAGCGCCTGCTCGCGTGGCTCGCGCGTACGGCGCTCGAGCGCGGCTGTGCTCGGCTCGAGTGGTGGGTGCTCGACTGGAACGCTCCGTCGATCGCCTTTTACCGCAGCCTCGGCGCGATCGCCCAGGATGAATGGACCACCATGCGCGTGAGTGGCGCGGCGCTCGAGCAGCTGGCCGCCGGCGCGCGCGGCTGAGCGGCCGCGCGGCTTCGCCCATGGGCAATCCAAAGATATTACCGTGCGATCAGGTGGCGATCCGCGCCGCTGCCAGCGTGCCCGCGTGCGCTTCACGGCGGGCGTGGGTCCTGGCGGCTGCCGTCCTCGGATCGACGCTCGCGTACACCGATGAGTCGGTAGTCAACGTGGCACTGCCGAAGATCGAAGGCGAGCTGCACACCACGCTCGCGGCCATGCAGTGGGTCGTCAACGCCTACACGCTGTGCATGTCTGCGCTGCTGCTGATCGGGGGTGCCACCGCCGATCAGTTCGGCCGCCGGCGCGTCTTTCTGATCGGGGTGACGCTTTTCGCCGTGGCGTCGCTCGTCTGTGGGCTGGCGCCGGAGGTACGCACGCTGATCGTTGCACGCACGCTGCAGGGCGTCGGCGCGGCGCTGCTGGTCCCCTGCTCGCTGGCCCTCATCGCCGCCGCTTACGATGAGAAGGACCGCGGCGCCGCGATCGGCATCTGGTCGGGCGCCTCCGCAATCGCCGCGGGCGCAGCGCCGCTGCTTGGCGGCACGCTGGTGGATCACCTCTCCTGGCGTGCCATCTTTCTCATCAACCCGCTGCTAGCCGTACCCACCTTATGGATCACGGCACGGCACGTGCCCGAGAGCCGCGACCCACAAGCTGGGACCACGCTCGACTGGCCTGGGGCACTGCTGGCGTGCACGGGGCTCGCTGCGCTCGTCTATGCGCTGATCGCCGCGGCCACGCGCGGCTGGACCGATGAGCGGGTGATCGGGGGACTCGCCGCCGGCGCGGCCGGGCTCGGCGCGTTCCTCTTCACCGAGCAGCGCAGCCGTGAGCCGATGATGCCGCTCGAGCTTTTCCGCGCGCGCACCTTCAGCGGCATCAATCTCCTCACGCTGCTTCTCTACGGCGCGCTCGGCGGCGCCTTCTTCTTCCTGCCGTTCCTCCTGATCCAGGCTCGCGGCTACTCCGCAACGGCCACCGGGGCGGTCTACCTGCCCTTCACTCTGGTGCTTGGGGTGCTGTCGCGCTGGTCGGGCGGACTCATCGACCGCTTCGGAGCGCGCCGGCCGCTCATCATCGGGCCCACGCTCACGGCGGCGGGCTTTGCGCTTTTGTCCATGCGCACGGCTCCCTACCCGGCCGTGCTCCTGTCGATGACTGTGCTCGGACTCGGCATGGCAATCACCGTCGCGCCGCTCACCACAGCCGTGCTCAACGCCGTGCCCGCGCACCGCACCGGCGTCGCATCGGGCATCAACAACGCGGTCGCCTCCGTTGGTGGTCTGCTGATGATTGCGCTGCTCGGCACGGTCTCGCTTGGTGTGTTCGACCGCTCACTCGAGCGGCATCTGGCACAGGCACCGGCCTCACCCGCTCTGACGCAGGCGGCGGAGAGTGCACGGGGCGGGTTCGTGATCCCCGCGATGCCGGCAAGCCTGCCACCCGCTGAGCAGCAGCGTGCGCGGGCGGTCATCGCCGCCTCCCTCGAGGACACCGTGGCACTCGTATTGTGGATTGCGTGTGCGCTGTCGCTCGCGAGCGCACTCATCTCGGCTCTCACCCTTGCACCAGGAGGCGCGCTCAGGGCCGCCGTCAGCCTGCCAACTGACGATTCGTGACGCACCGCTGGGGCAAGCCCCTTGGCTTGGAGGGGATCCGGCTCAGGAGCCCATCAGCACGGTCGTGTCGTAACTCTCGAAGCCCTGGATGGCGCGGCCGTACGCGTTGAACACCAGCCGCTCCGCCACCTTGTCGGCGCGTGGAGCAAGCAGCATGCGCAGCACCACATCATCCGCCGGGCGCGTGGCCTCCTCCGCCAGCAGCTGCTCGATGACGCGCGTGAGCCGATGATAGAGCTCGTTTACGAACCGCAGGTGCGCGCCGTCGTGCACCTGTTCGCCCGCGCCATAGGTGCCGCGCGCCTCCTCGGCGAGCTCGTGCAGGAACAGGTTGAGCAGCCGCGCCTTGTCGACCAGCCGCAGCTCCGCGTAGAAGGCAATTTCGGAATTGAGGTTCATGACATGTCCATAGCGTGTATCCGCGCTACGCCGGGAAGAAATCGATGGGCTTGGTGGTGGTGATGGCGTCGACGTCCTTGGGGTCGAAGTGGAACAGCCGCACCAGCGCGATGATCTTGCGCTCGAGATCGGGATCCTTCAGCTCGCTCGAGACCACACGGCACATGGTCACTTCCCCGGTCGGAGCGATGGTGAACTCCAGCACCAGCTTTCCCTGCAGCTCCGCGTTGTCGCGCAGCGCGCGCGCGTACAGGCTGTAGATGCGGCCCTTGTTGCGATCGAATACCAGCTCGATCTCCTCGCGCGAGCGCGCGGGCTTGCCGCCGCCGCCGCTCGCCGCCGGGCCGCGGGCGTTGAGACCGGATTTGGCGATACCGGATGTCACGGCGGTCGTGTCGTGCCCGGTGAGCGAGCCTGCGCCGGTGCCGAATCCCCGGCTGCCGTTCGCGGAGGTGATGCCGCCGCTCCCGGCGCCGACCTTGGAAGTGATGAGCGAGCGCTCGGCGTGGCTGTCCGCGCCGACCGCGCCCGAGAGGTTCTTGGTTTCGAGCGGGGTGAGATCCATGACATCGCGCAGATCCGCGAGCTCATCCTTCACCTGGTTGAGCTGCTTCTGCGCCTTCTCGTGCGCGCGCTGACGCTCATCGACGGGCGGCGGCTTCACCATGGCCACCTTCGGCTCGATCTTCGGTTTCTCCTCCTCCTTCGGCTTCGGCGGCGGCGGTGGTGGCGGCGGCTTCGGCGTCTGCGTCATGACGCGGGCCAGCCGCTCGGGCACCTCCTCGGCGATGGTGTGCTTCGGTCTCGGCAGGAGCGGGAAGAGAATGCCGAGCAGTACCAGGACGATGAGCAGCACCCGCAGGATCTTGCGGAAGCGCTCGTCCGACTCCTGGTCAGCCTCCCAGGGCAGCTCGAATTCGCGGTAATAGGGCGCGAGCAGCATGGGCTACACCGGCTTGTACTGGCCGGCCGCCACCGGCTTTTCCTTCTGGATGACCGCCAGCGAGATGCGGCCGTAGTCCGCATCGGTGCAGGTGGCCATGACGCGCTTGAGCACCTCGTAGGGGATCGCCTTGTCCGCCATGATGGTGATCTCGCGCTGTGCCACATCGCGCTCGGTCACCTCCTGGCCGACGAGCAGCGGGCGCTTCAGCGCCACGCGCAGCGGCTCGACCAGCGCTCCGGGGGCGGCCTTGATTTCCGCGACCGTGGTGATGAATTCGCCCTGCACGAACAGGTCGTTGCGCGTCACCATCACCACCACCGACTGCTTCGGTGAAGTCTGGGCGATGGACTGCGGGATCTCGATGCCCTTGGTGTTCTGGATGATCTCCACCTCGGTCGAGTACACCAGCAGGAACGCCACCATCACCGACAGGATGTCGATGAGCGGAATGAGGTTGAGCGTCGCGTCGGCACGGTTGCGCACGTGATGCTGCGCCATGCGCAGCGCCCGGTTCGACATGCTCATGGTCTCGCTCCCCTGCCATCGGCGGGTCGCGGCGCCGCAGCAGCCACTGCCACGGGTGTCGTGGCGGGTGCCGCGGCTAGCGGTGCGGACCCTGGCGCCGCGCCAGCCGGCGCATCGCCGATAGAAATATCCGGAAACAACTCCGCCTGCACGGTGTTGATGCCCTCGCCCGCCTCGAACACGCGCACGTGATCCATCACCTGCACGAGCGTGTCGTAGGCGGTATCGGGCTCGAGCAGAATGCTGGCCTCGGTCTTCTCCGGGAACTTGGTCTTGACGAACTTCAGGTACTCCGTGAGCCCATCGAAGTCATAGCCCGTGGAGGTGTTGGGAACGGCGTGCAGCGGACCGGTATTCCGGTCGGCCACCATCAACTGGTCTTTGCGCACCATCACCTCGAGCTGCAGTCCCGGCGGCGGATCCTTGAACTCGGTCTGCGGGGCCGGCAGATTCAGCTGCAGAATCACGGTGCGGGAGAACACCGCGGTCATGAGCAGGAACGTCACCAGCACGGTGAAGATATCGATCATGGGCACGAGCAGCAGCTCCGCGGGCTTGCGCGAGTGACGCTCGAGCTTGCGATACTGATAGGAACGGCGCATGCGGGACCTTCAGTCCTTCGAGAGGCGCGACCGGGCTTGCGCCGCGGTCAGGCCGCCGCCGCCGGCTGCCGCTCGGTGATCGCGTTCAGGAATTTCACCGACGCCATCTCCAGGCTGTCGATGAGCTCGGTGGTCTTGGTCTGCAGCCACGCGTGAATGAACAGCAGCGGCACCGCGGTCATCAGACCGAAGGCCGTGCAGTTCATGGCCACCGAGATGCTCGCCGACAGCAGGTTGGCCTTCTCCGCCGGGTTCACGGTGGCGACTGCCGCGAACGCGCGGATCAGCCCCATGACTGTGCCGAGCAGTCCCAGCAGCGTCGCCAGGTTGGCGAAGGTCGCGAGGTAGTGCGTGCGCTTCTCCAGCTTCGGCACGACCTCCATCAGGCTCTCTTCCATCGCCTTCTCGATGTCATCGCGCCGCCGCGCCGACTGAATGCGGGCGAGGCCGTAATTGAGAATGTGGCCGATCGCCGAATCGGACTTCGAGGTCGCCGCAGCGACCTGACGGAAGTTGCCCTGCGCCAGCAGCGGCACGATCTGGTTCCACAGCCCACGGTTGCGCACCGCACTCTGCGTTAGATAGATGTAGCGTTCGACGGCGATCGCCAGGCCGAACACGAACACAACGGCGATCGGGTACATGAAGTCCCCGCCGCCCTGAAAGAACCGTACGATCAAATTCCAGAGGCCCATCTGACACTCCCGCTCACAAAGACGATCTTAAAGACACAAGCACTGCCAAAACTGAATGACATAAGCCCAAAAAGCTGCGATCTGGCTCTCATCTGCGATGTCACACCCCGCCATTCTCAGGGCTTAGGCTGGGAACCCTGAGCCGCACCCGCTTTTGCATCGCCCCCACCCGGCGGCAGGGCGTCGTAATAGCGGTTTTCCCGCCGGAAGACATCCCGATCCAGGGGTTGCAGCACCTCATCCAGCAGGCTATTGACGGGCCTGCCGACCACGTCCCCGAGGTCCGAGCGCTTCCACGGGACGATGTACAGGACCTTTGGCAGCTCGCGGTTGCCGGTAATGTCGGTGGCATCGAGCTCGAGGCGATCCGGTCCCTTGTGCGTTGCAGCCGATCGAGCCGCTGACGGAGCCGCCGTCGCAGCCGGTGCAGGGGACGCCGCCGATGGTGCCGTCGTCAGTGGTGCAGCGGGGGCGGCCGCAGGTGTTTCCGTAGCCGCCGGCGCAGGGGGCACCGCGGGCGTGGTACTCACGCCCGGCTCGATTTGATCGGGACGCGGTATCTCGCGGCTCCCCGGGGAAGAAGGAGACGGCGCCGCGGCTGCCTGCGCTGTGGCGAGGCAGGGCACGCCCAGCATGATGGCGCACATCGCGCAGACCGCCCGGCCAACCCTATGGATTCGATAGATGCGCATTTCCTCCATGCTCAACCTCCTGTGCGACTCCCGTCGGGGGCCGCCGCCGCATTGACCGGGCTCGCCGTCGGCTCCGGCCGCGAGGGACGGCCAGCCGGCGCCTTGTCGCCTGGCGACTCCTTGGATGGCTGCGTATTGCCCGGTGCGGCCGGAGCGGATTCACCGCCCCCGGGCGCGGACTCTCCCGCCGGCCGCTTCGAGGGCGTCAGCCCCAGCCGTTGCCGCAGCTCAGCGATCCAACCGCTCACCGGCTTGTCCTCGCCGGTGAGCTCCTTGTACTGCTCGAACGCCTTCAGCGCGCGGTTGGGATCCCCCAGATAGAGATCGGACACCACTCCGAGGTTCCGCCAGGCGGGCGCGTAGCGCGGGTCGGCCGCGATCGCCTGCTCGTAAGAGGACGCCGCGTCGCGGAACTCGCCGCGCAAGCGCTGGGTGGCGCCGAGCTCAGTCCAGGCGACCGCGCTGCCGTTCTCGCGGGCCACGGCACTCTTGAGCGTGTCTTCCGCCTGATCGAGGCGGCCGTCTTTGCGCTGCATGATGGCGAGGTTCACCAGCGGTGCGGAAAACTGCGGGTACTGCAACGCGATCTGCTTGAAACCGAGCTCCGCCTCGACGGCGTTGCCGGCCCGCATGTACTGCACGGCGCGATCGAAATCCGCGCGCGCTGCCGGCGTGACCTCGGGATGCACGGCCGCGGTGCCGACCGGCGGAGCGCTGCCGGGGGGTGCGGCTGCCGCCGCGGCAGAGACCGGCACGGTCGTCGCGCCGGGAGCCGCCTTCCCCGGCGCAGCCGCGGAGGCGGGATGCGCAGCAGTGTCTGCCGCGGCCGCCGGCGTCGCCGGGGGCTTGGCGCGCGGCGCAGTTGTGCCGCAAGCGCCGAGCGCGATGAGCGCCAGCGCCCCGAGTGCCAGGGCTGCGCCCACGCCGCAGCATGGCAGGGCCCGCGCGGCGTCACTCGAGACTCGTGACCACATCGTGTGTCATCTCCGTCTTCCCGTATCGTGCGGGCTTGAGCTCGGCGAGCGCCTGGAAGCTCTTGCGCACCCACTCATCATAGACACCGTCCTTGGCACGGGCGGCGTTCAGTTCGTGCGCCTTGATCGCCTGCTCCTCGAAGGGAAATACCTGCTCCTCCAGCAACGAGTTGTATTCCTCGAGCTCCTCGCCTTTCAAGTTCTTCGGCCTCTCGGAGGTCATGACGTCCTTGGCGAGCGTGCGGTACAGCTCGGCCATTTCGTAGGTCGCGGCGGTAGTGACTTCCGCAACCTGGTACTCGGCGGCTCGCTTGTAGCCGTCCATCGCCGTCTCGAGCGCGTCGCGCTTCACGATCAGGCTCTTCTTGAGCGGGGCGCTGAGCTTGACCTGCCGGAAGGCATCGCGCGCCGGCTGGGCGAGCGCGAGCTGGGCCTTCGCGGCGAGGTAATGGGTGCGCTGGGTGCGCTGGGGACCTGCCTGCTCGTCCGCGCGGATGATCTCGTGGTACCAGTGATCGCGCCGCGCCGTGTCACCGCTCTTCTGCGCGTATTCCGCCAGGTGCTGCCGCGCCTCGACGGCATCGGTGATTGGTGTCGGATTGGTGTCGACGAACTTCTCCAGCATGCCCATCGCCTTCGGCGTGTTACCCGCCTTGGCGTACAGATCCGCCGACTGCATCAGCGCTTCGCGCTGCACGGCCTTGTCCTCGGCCGGATTGGCGGCAATGTGCTCGAACTCGGCGGCTGCCTCGCCGGGGCGGTTGGCGGAGGAATAAGCTACCGCGAGTTTCGCGGTCACATCGCGCTGCAGCGGATTCTGCGGGAAGGCACGCCGGAACCCCTCGAGCACCGCGATGGCACGGTCCCACTGCTTCAGTGCGATGAGCTGCGTAGCGGCGTCGTACTGCGCATTGGCACGGATCTTCGATTCCGGCGCGACACGCTCGACCCGCAGGTAATCCTCGACCGCGCCCGCGGCATTCCCGGCTTTCTGCTTCGCCTCGCCCTGCTTGTAGACGGTCGCCGCGAGGCGCTCGGTGAGATCGCTGCGCATCTTTTCATCACCGGCGGCGAGCTGGCGCGCCTGCAGGTAGGCCGGCTCGGCCTGCGCGTACTGGCCCTGATCGAAGTAGGACTGGCCGATGATCGTCCAGGCGATGCGCTGCTTGGCCGCGTCCACCGGCGGCTGCCGCGCGAGGATCGACTGCGACACGCCGATGGCCCGCTCGCGGTCGCCGCTCGCGAAGATCTCCTCGGCGGCGCGCGTGAGCACGCCGGCACTGTCGGGATGCTCCGGGAATGTCTGAGCGAACTTCACGTTGGAGTCCATGGCGCGCCGGTGCCAGGCCTGCTTGTCCTCGCCCTTCAGCCCCTCTTCTCCTTTCTGGTACGCGACCAGTGCCGCGTAGCCGGCGGTCGCGGACTTCTCGTTGCGCGGATAGCCGTAAGCGGAGTGTTCGTACTCGGTAGCGGCCTCGCCGTACTGGTGACCCTCAAACAGCGCCTCCGCCAGCAGGTAGTTGGTCTGGGCCGAATCCGCATCCCCGGGGAAGGACTTCAGGTAATCGCGATACCAGCGGGCCGCCTCCTGGTAGTCGGCGACCCGCCCCGACTTCTGTGCGCTCGCATGAAAGTAGGTGGCGACGTCCTTGAGGTTGGTCTTCAACTCCTGCACTACGCGCGGATTGTCCGCGCGGCTGCGGGTCTTCCAGTAGGGCGAATCGAAATTGTAGCGCTCCACGAACTCGTGCTTGCCATCGAGCACCAGCTGGCTGAAGCCGCCCTTGCCGTAGGCATTGATCGCCGCCATGTCCAGATCCGGCGCGTGATCGCTGTAGGGATCGCTCGCCACGTAGGCGCGATAGACGCTCGCGCCGTCCTGGTAGCGCTGCTTGTCGACGTACAGGTCACCGAGCCGCGCGTACAGCAGCCAGTTGTAGGGACGCTCACCGTGCTGGCGCACGTACTTCTCGAGTGAGCTCGCACCGTCGTTGTAGGAGAAGGTGACACTCATGACACGCAGCGTGTCCTCGACCAGCTCCCGGTCGGCGCGCTTCAGGCTCTCGAGCCGCACCGCTTTCCCGGGCTTCGTGCCGAGCTCGCGATCGAGCACGCCGCCGAAGGAGGGCAGGCTCTCGAGAGTGAGCGACTGCTTGAACAGAGACCAGCCGTGCTTGTAGAGGCTCTGCTGGTAGAAGTCCGAGCTCGTACCACGCGCGATCACCGCGGCGTACGCATGCTCGGCCTCGGGATAGCGCTTGGCGGAGAACAGCAGCTCGCCGCGGCGGAACTGCACTTCATCGAGTTGTGGGCTCTGCGGGTAGCCCTGCACGATGCGATCGAGCGTGGCCAGTGCGGCCTCCGGCTGGCCGGTGGTCTCGTAGGCCCGCGACAGCTGATAGAGCACCTGGTCGTTGCGGTTGTAGTCGGGATAGGCCTTGAGCAGCGTCGAGTAGAGCTTGATGGCCTCCCCGCCCTGCAGGTCGACGGCGGTGAGCTCCTTTTCCATCCGCTCCATTTCGCCGGCATCGAGGTTCAGGTCACCGAGCCGCCGCATGGCCTCGGCGCGCAGTTTCGGATCGGTATTCTGCAGCTCGAGGAAACGCTGGTAATTCTCCATGGCCCGGGTGCTGCTCCCGCTGGCAGCGGTGCCCTTGTGCACTTCGACCTTGCGCTTGGTGAGATCGCCGATGGTCGGCTGTCCGCCGGATGAGCTCTGTGCCGGTGCGAGCTGTGGCACGCCCGCGCACAAGAGCAGTGCGGCCGCGAGGCGGCCGATGCGCTGCGGGCTCATCGCGGCGGCTCCGGCGGGGGCGTGCCGCCGGCGGGCGGCGCAGTCGTGTCCTCAACCGGCTCGCCGGAGGACTCTGCGGGGAGCTCTTCCGTAGCGCCGTTGCCTC
>Ga0210408_10001777_pt1 | contig 21885 bp, 12 predicted proteins | sample IncBWH4MmetaG_FD_155471 | JGI IMG/M metagenome (GOLD analysis project Ga0210408, IMG submission 155471) | Forest soil microbial communities from Barre Woods Harvard Forest LTER site, Petersham, Massachusetts, United States - Inc-BW-H-4-M | ecosystem: Environmental > Terrestrial > Soil >...
TGACGGATGCTGACGGATGCTGACGGATAACCTGACGGATCAAAAACTCAAAATCGCCCGTGTTTACCGATGTCCTGACGACCTGACGGATCAAAGGGGGGGTACTATATGCATATATGCCTATGCCCCTTACATCACTTTGTCCTCTTTGTCGTCCAGTCCCCAACTGCCACTAACTGCCACTAACGGCGACCAACTGCGACCAATCCCTTTTGCCGATCCCCTCTGCTCCCCCTCATCGGCATCGTCCTCCTTCCCCTCCTCGTTCTCGTCTGGGTCTCCCCTTCATAAGGGCCGGGGTGTGGGCAATGCGCTCCTGGAACCCGGTAAAACCAATCGAAAATCAAAAAATCAAAAATCAAAAACCCCAGGTGGTACGCCTAGCACCTCGGTAAATACGGGCGCGGCACGACTCCGGTAAGCCTCTGGCACGACTAAAAATTCAAAAAACCTCGGTAAACGTGGGCTTGGCGCGACTGGTACGCCTAATTTACACATAGGTGCGCTCTCTCTCTTCCGCTTGTTCCCTATCATCCACCATCCATCATCCCGTGCTGGTTTCAGGCGGTCATGATCACTCGGTAAATACGGCTCTTCCACCGCATGGGGCGCGTTTGGGACGACAAAAACCTCGGTAAATAGGCCATTGGGACGACTCTGGGACGACATTTTAGCGTAAAAACATCGGTAAACAGCCGCTTGGGACGATGGGACGACATTTTTACACCCCCTGTGCGCGCGCGCGCACAACGTCTCCGGCCCCCCATCATCCATCAATCCATTAATCCATCATCCATCATCCTCCCGTTCTGGCACGGCTCTGGCACGACTAGAAAATCGAAAAACCTCGGTAAACAGCGGCTTGGCACGACTGGTACGGCTAATTTGCATATACGTGTGCGCGCGCTCCCTGCTGCCAAACAGTTTGGTAACTGCTGGTCACTTCCCATCCGGGCCTTTGCCCATTGGCGGCGACATCAAACGACACCAAACGACATGACCAATCTGAACCAATCTGCACCGTCGCCTTGTCCCTGCTGGGCCTCCAACTCAAGATTGGTGCAGATCCTCCCCCAGCAATCTGAACCAATCTTAACCAATCTTAACCAATCTGGACCAATCTGAACCAATTTCCGAGTTCGAAACTTCTTTCACCCCCTGCGCGCGCGCTCTCTCCGCTGGCAACTAACAGTTTGGTAACAGCCGATAACAGGGGATACCGCTTAATCACACTTACTCCCGCCAAATAACACTTCGCTTTTTTCAGGGCGAACTGTTATTCGGGCTCACGGTTTCATGTGCCGAACCTCATCTGAGTAAATCTGACCACGTCTGACCAAATCTGAGTAATTTTTTGCTCCTTCATGAACCGACCTCTTCCTCCTCCTCTTTCTCTTCCTCTTCCTTCAGCTATGCAGATTCAAAATAGCCCGCATTTACCGTGACCTGATGCCTCGTACATTCAAAACAACCCGTGTTCACCGTGTCCAAACGGATTTTAGATTAACGCTCCCCCGCATCTGCCGGTCCCTGATGCATTTGACACTCAAAACAGCACGTATTTGCCGGGTCCTGACGGATTGCAGATTCACAATCGCTCGTGTTTACCGGGCCATGACGGATGCTGACGGATGCTGACGGATAACCTGACGGATCAAAAACTCAAAATCGCCCGTGTTTACCGATGTCCTGACGACCTGACGGATCAAAGGGGGGGTACTATATGCATATATGCCTATGCCCCTTACATCACTTTGTCCTCTTTGTCGTCCAGTCCCCAACTGCCACTAACTGCCACTAACGGCGACCAACTGCGACCAATCCCTTTTGCCGATCCCCTCTGCTCCCCCTCATCGGCATCGTCCTCCTTCCCCTTAGCCCGATCAAAGGATTTCAAGCGATTTCAAAGGAATTCAAAGGAATTCAAAGATGAATTTCGCGACCCAGTACCCTTCCCCCAGGGAAGGGGAGGTCAACCTGCGATGGACTTCTTTATGCAGCTTGGTGTTTGGAGTTTTGGTGTTTATCTATGGAGCTGTCGTCGGAGCCGCTCGGTAGCCGTGCAACCAGTGAGACGGTAGGCGACGGTAGCCGTACGGTAGGTGGTGGTAGGTCCTGGTAGGTCGTGGTAGGCGCTTAAAGGTTACCCGTTCAGGATTTCAGCTTTCAACCTTTCACCGTTTCTTCCCTTTCGGGCACCACCGTTAGCTGCATGTTGGTTGGTGAGATCCTGATCCGCACTACCTGTCCTGGTTTCGCGTTGTTGACAGAATACATCAGCAGGTAGATCGACTCTTTCTGCCGGCTGTTAAAAGCCCGCCACCACACTCCCAGGTCCTTTTGGTCAGGCATCACAAATCCAGGGGCACTCTTGCGCCGCCCGGTCTGCGCTCCGTTGCCCGCAGGGCGGCACCCGACGGCCGACGGGTCTTTGGCCTGGCAAAAACCAGACATTGGAGCACGAAAGCGGACGCCCGCCCTTCCCTGCCTCGGCTGACCCGGCTGAACCACCCTGACTCGATACGCCTTCCCGTCGGGCCGCACGTCCAGCCCCTCGCCCTGCCGCCGTCCGCGGACCATTTCAATCAGTTGGAAAACCGATTCCTTTGAATCGTCAGATGCCTGACTCCACCACAAATCCAGCGTTTCTTCACGCGTCATACGGCCGAATTGCTAGCCTAAAACATGCCACCTGAGGGCGGATGATGGATTAATGGATGCGTCGGCTGTTACGATGTCCCTTGTTTAACTGAGTCAACCCTTTTAACCCATTCAACTCTTTGGTTTACTCGGTGGCGTGGGAGGCTTTGGCTTTCTTGCTGTCTTCGACGACGCGGTGTTCGGCTTCGCGCGGCATTTCTTCGTAGTGACTGAAGTTTTCAGCGTGGACGCCGCGTCCGCCCGTCAGCGAGCGAAGGGTGCTGGAATAGCGGTAGAGTTCCTTGGCCGGGACGTGGGCCTTGATGAGCTGGAAACCGGCTTCCATGTCCATGCCCTGGATCTTGCCGCGCCGGCTGGAGAGGTCGCCCATCACTTTGCCCATGCAATCCTCGGGAATGCGGATTTCGACCAGGTGAATCGGTTCGAGCAGGCAGGGCCGCGCCATGGTGAAGGCCTCTTTGAAACCGAAGTATCCGGCGATTTGGAACGCGATGTCTTTCGAGTCCACCGGGTGCATCTTGCCGTCGTAAAAGTCGACTTTTACATCGACGACCCGGTAGCCGGCCAGGATGCCTTCTTCGGCAGCTTTCAGGACGCCTTTTTCGACCGAAGGGACGAAGACGCGGTCCACGTTCTGGCCGCTGAGGGATTGGGTGAATTCGAGGCCGGTGTCGCGGGGCTTGGGCTCGATCTTCATCCAGACTTCGGCGAATTGGCCGGCGCCGCCGGTCTGCTTCTTGTGGCGGTATTTGGAGTCCCCGCGGGCTTTGATCGTTTCGCGGTAGCGGACGCGCGGCTCGATCAGTTCGACGTGGACGTTGTAGCGTTTGCGGAGCCGGTCGGCTATGACTTCGAGGTGCAGCTCGCCCTGGGCCGAGAGGATGGTCTGGTGCAGTTCGGCATCGACCATATAAAGGAAGGTGGGGTCTTCGTGGTGCAGGGCGGCCAAACCGGAGGCGATTTTATCTTCCTCGCCTTTGCCGCTGCTCTTGAGGGCGGCATGGATATTGGGCCGGGGATAATCGACCTTGGGAAGGGAGACGGGTTTTTTGGTGCCGCAGAGGGTATCGCCGGTATTGGTGAACTTGAGTTTGACGACCGCCGCGATGTCTCCGGCATGGAGCAAAGGCACGCTGGTGCGGGTCTTGCCGTTAAGGAGATAGATCTGGCTGATTTTTTCGGTGGTGCGGCGGGCAGTATTGTAAAGCTCGGTGCCGAACTTCACGTTTCCGGAATAAACGCGGAAGTAAGAGAGTTCGCCAAACTGGGCTTCGCTCATCGTCTTAAAGACAAAGAGGACGGGGTCAGGGTCGGTGAGGGCCAGTTCGACTTCCTTGCCGTCGGCATCGGTGGCTTTGGCCTTGGGCCGGTCAACGGGGGAGGAACCGTATTTGGCGATGAAGTCCATCAGGCGGGCTACGCCGATATTGTTTTCGGCCGAAGTCACAAAGACCGGGGTGAAGACCTGTTTTTGCAGGGCTTCGTGAAGGCCGGCGCGCATTTCTTCATCGGTCAGGCCGCCCTGGGCGAAGAACTTCTCCATCAAGGTGTCATCGGATTCGGCGATGAACTCGATGAGCTTCGCATGCAACTCTTTGACGCGGTCGGCCCAGGGTCCCGCGGCGGGCGCTTCGGTGAACTTGCCGCTCTTATCGGTGGCATAAGTGAGGATTTCGCTGCGCGGCACATCGAGCACCTGGTTGAAGCCGGGGCCAGGGTTGATGGGGACCATGAGCGGGAAGATGCGCTCGCCGAAGTGCTCTTTGAGTTGGGCGAGGGTCTTTTCGAAGTCGGTCTCGTCTTTATCAAAGGCATTGACGACGAGCATCCTGGGGATGCCAAGCTGGGTCGCGTATCGCCACATGGCATCGGTGCCGACGCCGACGCCGTGATTGGCATGAAGGACGAGGACGGCGAGGTCGCTGACACGGAGGGCGCCCAGGCCTTCGCTGATGAAATCGGCGTAACCCGGGGCATCCAGGATGTTGAATTTCTTGCCGAGCCATTCCAGGTGCATGAGGGTCGTGGCGACGGAGATTTGGCGCTGCTGCTCGCTCTCGTGATAGTCCGAAACGGTGGACCCGGCGGCGACGCTGCCCATGCGGTTGATGACCCCGGCGGTGGCCAGCATGGCCTCGCTGAGCATGGTTTTTCCGGAAGAAGCGTGGCCGACGATAGCGAAGTTGCGAATTTCAGCAGGTTGGTATTCTTTCATAAATCACGGAGCATTGCCAGATTCCACCCGAGCCGCGCCCAGGCGGAGTGACAATGTAAGAAACGCGCGGGCTGGCGCAAGCGGAGAATGAAACGTGACGTCAGGCGGGGCGCACGGCACATGGGAAGGACCCTCGGAGCGTGAGCTAAAGAGGTACCCCTCAAGGGTGCATTATTTTCGCAACTCCATCTCGATTGACGATGAAGGCGAGAATTTTAAGTTTGACGTACGAGCTGTGGAGGAAAAGGTCACCGTGGTTTCCCTCTCTCCAAGTCGTCTTCCAGGAATCTTTGGCCAGGAACCAGTCTTCGCCCTGAAAGCTTTTGTATCCAATGATGTGAATCGCATGGTCGTCCGTGGTGGACCCGTTTAGAAAGCGGACCTCGCGGGCCGTCTGGCCGATCGCCTCCGCCGGCACATCCGAATCGAGCACCAGGCAATATCGGCCGGTTTGCCGGTAGCTGGGCTCGGTGGTATCGATACTAACGGCGACGGAGAACCCGTTTCGGACCGCCTCCTTGAACGCATCATAAAAGACCGTCAGCGGCACGTTGAAATAGTTGGTGTTGTGATGCCAGTTGTCAGGCACCTTCAATTCGGTAAACGTGTTGAAGGGCGCAGATTCGAATGAGGTCAGCATCACATAGTCGCTCCACGGCAATCGGACGACCTCCTCGACGAAAGCCTTGGGAGTATAGGTCTTGCCGTCGAAGGAAAATGTTCCGGGCGGCTCGCCCAGGTTCCGGTTCAGGATCTGCCTTACCTTCGGCAGGACGAGGGCTTCGTCCCATTCGTCCTGGCGTTTGATTTTCTGCATGAGGTTTTCCAGTTCGCCATACAACCGGGTTTGATCGGGCAAATGATTTTCCAGGTCCTTGTCATACGCACTGGCCGGCAGCGCGCCGTATTTTTGACAGGCCTCCGGCACCCCGGTGAACAGGTCGCCGGGATTGAAGCGCGAGGCGCCTTTGGTTTGGATGAACCGCCTGGCTTTCTCAAGGTACTGACAGTACGTCGGATACATCACTGATAAATGCACCGAGGGAAGCTTCAACCGGGCCATCTCCGATTCAAGGAACGAACCGGCGGCATAGCTCCAGCACACGCTCGTCTTACCCTGATTGAGACAGGCAAAATGCGGCACCGGCTGGAACTCCTCCGCGCGGCCTGGGTGAGGCGTTCGCTCCAGCGTTCGGAGAATCTCTTCGCGCGTTGTCTCGGCCTGAGCGGTGGCGATGAGGCAGGTGGCCAGTGCGGCCAGCGAGCCCCGGGTGCCGGATGGAACGATTGAACGCCAGTGCATGGGCCAGCTTGAGGCGATTAGTGCGCCGGCATTCCGACGTCAGTGCAAAGCTTGTTCGCGGCTTCAGGGCTGGCCCATTTCACCAGGGCCATGAAGTTCACCAGCGTCGCGTTGTCGGGCTTGGCGGTAAACATCGTCTTGAGGCTGTTCACGACCTTATGATAAGTGGCCGCATACTTTTCGTGAGTCAGGCGCGAGACGTAGGTTTCCAGGACCGTACGGGCAATCGGATCGGTCTTGCCGTTCGGAAGATAGGGCAACTGACAACAAATGCGAATCAGCGCCAGGGAATCGGCCTCGGTGAGCGCCAGCCAGCTTTGCCGGATTTCGTCGGCGTCATATTTAGCGTTAAGCCGCTCGCGGATGGCGGCCGCAATCGTTCCCGGGTCGCTTCGGCGCCCAATCATGTCCTTGATCCTGGCCCACGCGGTTTGCGGGTCGAGTTGGGCGGGCGCGGCGATGGTTTCCTCGGCCAGGGCCTTTAACCCCAGGCTGGCGGCGATAGTTTTGCCCAGGGCTAGCGCTTCTTCCTTGCGGATCCGGTCGCAATCGATGAGCGAGCGCACGACCACCCGCTGCATCTCCGGAGAAAGCAACTGCAAAGCGGCGGTCAGAGTTTCCGGCGCGGCCTTCTGCGGCGGAGCCGGCAGCAAATGCCGGACGAACTCCGCCGCCACATGGAACGTCTCATCGTTGACCGTCTTTTCGAAGCGCAAGCGGAGGATAAACCGGAGGGTCTTGCCCGCCCCGCTGCTCTTGCCCACATTGTTGATGACCATGAGGCGGTGCTCCGGGCTAACCACGTACGCCATCAGCCCTTCCGCCAGGGCAATGAGCTTTTCATCCGGTTTGTCCTGAGGGCCGGCCAGGACTAATTGTTCCACGAGGTTGGGCAGCCGTTGGGCAAAGATCACATCCGGCGCCTCGGTGCTTTGGTGTTCGTAAAAGTGCAGCAACTCGATCAAAAATGACAGCCGCAGAAAGGCGTTCTTCTGGGCCCGCGCGTGGTCGGTGGGCGCTTTGCTGCGTTGAATTCGCTGGTGCAGCGCGAGCAATTCCTGCCGCTTGTTGGCCACCAGGCCGGGGTTCTGCTGGAAGGTTGCTTCGAAATCGCTCTTGAACCCCAACACGATCTCCTCAGACTTGGGGCGCGGATTCAGTTTCGGGTCTGTCGTCAGGTCATTGAAAAAGACCAGCGCCTCCTCGCCAAATTCCCGGACCACCCGCTCCCGCGGCACGTAGCCTTTGGTGAAACACCGATTGGCCCGCACCATTCGTGGGGAAAAAAACTGCTCGGGGTTTGCTACCAGCCCTTGCAGCAACTCGTTTTCTACCGGGGGCTCGGACTGGAGTAACTCCTCTACGACCGGCTTCAATGCGGCGGCCAGCTCCCGTTTGGTCTGGTCCATCGCCTTCACCGCCACCGGCTGCGGCATAGCCGCATCTACGGTGCCCTTGATAAGCGCCGCCAGATACTGGTTGGTGTTGGTGCTGTGCTCGACCAGCTTGGCGACTACGCCTCCAACATCGTTGAGCGGCAGCTTGCTCACCAGACCGGTCAGCAACAACACCAGTTCATTGTGCGATTTTTGCCGATGATCGATCACCCGCTCCAGCAGCGACCGCAGTGTTTTGGCCTCCTTTTCCAACGAGCTGTTCTCGGCCTCCAGTTGACCCACCCGGGAGCGCAACTCATGCCAGCCCTGCTGGATTTCCTCCAGCGGCGCGGCTTTCGCCGCTTCGTTCTCTTTGTCGGTCATGGTGACGGATTAACGCTCTGGTGCCCGGGAGAACCCCCGGTTTGGCTCGCGATCATGCACCAAATTCTATCGTGGAAGGCTGTCCCGTCAATCCGCCAATACTCCCAATCGCAGCGAAGCGCGTGGTCGCCTCAGGGCATTGGGTTGAGACGCGAGGCTTTTCGGCTCAAGGCAGCGCCACGATCCGGTAGAACCTCTGCGAGGCGGCCCCGACGGAGTTGGTTCCCGTCGCCGTGGAACCGCTGGCCGTCACGTTGGGTAAAACATCATTCCAGTTGAGATCCGTAAGCTGGGTCTTGTACTGCATTTTGTAGATTTGACCGGCCACCGCGCTCCAGACGACTGTAGCGAGGCCGTTCGTGAGGTGCAGCGATAACACTACCGGCGGGACCAGGTTGGTATTGGTCCCGGCAACGAACGCGTCCACTACCACATCGTCCACCTGCATGGTATAGCCGGAGGCGTCGGTCCACATTCCCGCGCTGATTCCTCCGCTGACATACGGTTGGATTTCCCCATCGGTTGTATTGATCATCTGGTTTCCGTCGTACTGAACCGCGATTTGATTCGCTTGGAAAACGAGCTTCAGCGTGTGCCAATTGGTGCCCACCCCGGGCACACGGACCTCCTGCATCGGCACAAAAGTGGTGTTGAGATAGCTAAAATTTGTCCAATTCTGGAATTTGATCAGCCTCAAAATGCTTGAGCCGCCTGGGGACCCCTCCGGGTAGAGCCAGGCGGCGTAATGCGCGCCGGTGATTGGATTCAGACGGCCTCCCAGCGCTCCGCCAAACGCGCCTGCCGGCAACTGGATGCGACCCTCTACCGAGAAGTTGGTCCAGGTGTTTGTCAGGTAAACGTACGCGTAGCTGAAGTGTGAATTGGTGCCGCCCTGCAAAGCGCCGCCGGTGACGGTCCAGGCGCCGGACTGCGCCAGCCACGGCGACAACGGTCCCGGATCAGTGCCTCGCGTGAAATTATCCGAAAACGAATTCGTGGTCGCCAGCACCAAAATGGTGACCGTCGCCGTATTCGAGTTGGTCTGGCCGTCGCTGGCTTGATAAGTGAAGCTGTCTGTGCCGATGAAATTGGCCGCCGGGGAGTAGGTGAAGCCACCGTTGGAGTTGAGGTTCAAGACACCATGGGCCGGACCGCCGGACAGCAACGCCGTCAGGCTGTTGCCGGCGGCGTCGGTATCATTGGCCAACACGCCTGGGGGCGCCACACTCAGCGTCGTATTCACCTCCGCGAGCTCACTATCATTATTCGCCACGGGTGGGGGTGCGGGTGCCACCGTAATGGTCACCGTGGCGGCGGCTGAGTTAGTCACCCCATCGCTGGCGCGGTAAGTAAAAGTATCGGTGCCGGTAAAGTTAGTGGCGGGAGTGTAGCTGAACCCGCCATTGGTAATCAGGTTCAAGGTGCCATGCGCCGCATCAGTTAGCTTTACAGCCGTCAGGCGTGCGCTACCGCCCAGGTCGTTACCCAGCACTCCCGGCGCCGGCACGGTCAGGACGCGGCCGGCAGTGACGCTGTAATTGTCATTGCTGGCCGTCGGCACGCTCGGCAACGCACTCACCGTGACATAGTCCACGGCCATGACATAAGCGGGCGAAGCCGTCCACATATCTACGCTGACTCCTCCACTCACGTAAGGCTGGGCTTCCCCGTCCAGCACCGCCATGACCTGGGTGCCATCGTAGTACACGCCCAATTGATTCCCTTGAAGAGTCATTTTCACAATGTGCCAATTAGTGCCGACTCCGGGAAGATTCACTTGTTGCACCGGCGCGTAGGGAATGTTGAGGTACCCAAAATTGGTCCAGTTCTGAAATTTCACGACCTTCAACACGCTTGAGCCACCCGAGGACCCCTCCGGGTAAATCCAGGCGCCGTAATGCGCCCCCGCAACCGCGTCTAATCGTGCGCCCAGCCCGCCCCCAAAAGCTCCGGCTGGAAAACGAATCCGTCCCTCGACCTGAAAGTTGGTCCAGCTATTTGAGAGGGCTGCGAACCCATAACTATAGAGCGTATTGCTGCCCCCCAGCAAAGCCCCTCCCGTCACCGTCCAGTTTCCCACCTGCGCCACCCAAGGCGACAAAGGGCCGGGGTCGGTCCCCCGCGTGAAATCATCTGAGAACAACACTTGGGCCTGGCTTGCGGGCGCAATGCAGCAGAGACATGCCAAAGCCAGCCTCAGGTTCAGCTTCGGGAAAATGCGATTGGGACTTCCCATAATATCGAGCGGTCGCGCGTCCGTTGCAGGGTGCCGACCTCAATCAAGCGACACATTACTCAAGCCTTGTGGTATTTCCGTTCCATAAACGTAGGCGAGTGCTGCGAACCAAGTCAACTGAAAGGTAATGCAAGGCAGGGGTTGATCCAAATGAAAAAAACCTGCCAACTCAAATGGGCAGCAGCACGAGCTCAAACATTTTGTCGCCAGGCCGCGCGCCAGATGCCATTCTTGTCGGCCGTGGTCAAAACAATTTGCCGCCGGAAAAAGTTCATGAAGAAACTCATTCTGTTTGTTTGTTCTCTGGCCTGGGCTGTGCCTCTGCCTGGCGCACAGAATTTTACCGACCGCTTCGTTTGGGTCTATGGTTGGAACCTGAGAAAGGACAGCGATGTGCCCGAAATCGCGCGCCTGCTTGAAACGGCTGGCCGGCATGGAATCAACGGCGCGGTCCTCTCCGCCGGGCTGGACACGCTTTGCCAGCAGTCGCCCGCATACTTTCGCCGGCTGGATGCCGTTAAATCGCTTTGCGAGAGCAACCACCTGGAACTCATCCCGGCGGTTTTCTCTATCGGTTATGCCAGCGGCATTCTCGCGCACGACCGGAACCTCGCCGAAGGATTGCCGGTGGAAGCCGCTCCGTTCCTGGTTGAGAAGGGCGAGGGGCGATTCACTCCCGGCGATTCCGTTCAACTCGCTAACGGGGGTTTCGAAGAACATTCGGGCAACCGGCTGGAGGGCTTCGAGCTTTGCGACCAGCCGGGCGAGATCAGTTTCGCCGATACCGGGGTTAAGCACAGCGGCCAGGTCTCGCTGCGTCTCGAAAATTTCACGGCCAACCGGTATGGCCATGGCCGTGTCATGCAAACTATCACGGTCAAACCTCATCGCTGTTACCGCGTTACGCTCTGGGTCAAAACCGATGAGCTCCAGCCCGCCGGTGCCTTTAAGCTGCTGGTAATGGCCGGTGACCGGGAGCTGGCGCCGCGCGAGTTCAAAGTGCCGGCAACAACCGACTGGCTAAAAATCTCGATTCTGTTCAACAGCCTTGGCGCCGTGAAGGCGCGCCTCTACGCCGGCCTTTGGGGCGGCAAGGCCGGCAAGGTCTGGCTCGACGATTGGAGTGTCGAGGAAGCCGGTCCGATCAATGTCCTTCACCGCCCCGGCGCACCGGTGACGGTGCGCAGCGAGGACGGCGCGGTGACTTATGTCGAAGGAAAGGACTACGCGCCACTCCAGAACGCGCAACTGCATCCCTGGCGCGAAGACAACGAGGCAGCCCGCTTGAAGATTCTGCCCGGCAGCCGCATCCACGATGGTGACCGGTTGCGGGTCGGCTGGTATCATTCGGCCATTATCCACGATGGCCAGGTGACCGCTTGCATGGCCGAGCCCGCGGTGTATGAAATCTTTGAGCATGAAGCCAAACTGCTGGCCGAGCATTTGCACCCGCGCCGGGTGCTCCTGAACATGGACGAAATTCGCATGGGCGGAACGTGCCGAGCCTGCCAGGGCCGCGACCTGGGCGAATTGCTGGGCGAATGCATTACCAAACAGGCGCAGATTCTCCGCCGGCACATTCCCAATGCGCAGATTTATATCTGGTCCGACATGCTCGATCCGAATCACAACGCGCATGGCAATTATTATTTGGCAGAGGGTGACTTCACGGGTTCCTGGCGGCACGTTCCCAAGGATCTCGTCATGGCCGTGTGGGGTGGCGCGCCGCGAGAGAAAAGCCTGCGCTTCTTCGCTGACGAGGGCTTTCGCACGCTCGTGGCCTGTTATTATGACGCGGATGATTTGACCACCGTGAAGGGCTGGCTCGATCTGGCACAGAAAACACCGCGCGTCCAGGGCCTCATGTACACCCCTTGGCAGAAAAAATATGACCTGCTGCCGGCTTTCGGGGAATTGCTGAAGAATTAGTGCGGACGATGGCTAGCTCATTTGCAGAGTGCGCTGGAGGTCCTTGCTCATACACCCGCCACGCTCCACTTCTGGAATGCTTCTGACCACCAGCCGATTTTTCTGCTGCATTTGTTCCGCTTGCCCGCTAATTCTTGCGCATGTCGCTCCTAATCAAGAACGCCGAAATCATCACCGCCAGCGAACGGTACACCAGCGATATCTGGTGCGAGAACGAAACGATCACCCGGATTGACCGTAACATTTCCGTGCCGCCCGGCGCCGAGGTAATCGACGCCAAAGGCAAATATGTCTTTCCCGGTTTCATCGACCCGCACGTCCATATTCATCTGCCGTTCATGGGGACCTTTGCGAAGGACACCCACGAGACCGCCAGCAAAGCCGCTCTCATTGGCGGCACCACGACCTATATCGAGATGATCTGTCCGGCTCGCAGTGAGCAGCCGCTCGAAGCGTTTGACCTCTGGCTCGGCAAGGCCCAGGGCCAAAGCGCCTGCGACTTCACCTTTCACATGGGTGTCACACGCTATGATGACGCGGCCGAAAAGCAATTTAAAGAAATCGTCAAACGAGGCCTCAGCAGTTTCAAAATCTTCCTCGCCTACAAAGGCGCTTTCGGCGTCACCGACGAGGAGATCTACAAAACCCTGCGCCTGGCCAAACAACTGGGCGTCATCACCACCGCCCATTGCGAAAACGCCGACCTGGTCCTGGAGTTGCAGCAGAAGCTGCTGGCCGAAGGCAAAACCGGGCCTGAATGGCACCATGAAAGCCGTCCGCCGCTGGTCGAGGCCGAAGGCGTCCATCACTTGATGAGTTTTGCGAAACTGCTCGATGCCCATGTCTATATCGTCCATACGAGCTGCGAGGAGGCTCTCCGGGAAGCGCTGCGGGGCAAACTGGCCGGCGTCAACGTCTGGGTCGAAACGCTCATCCAGTACCTGGTCACCGACAAGGCCTATGCGGAGCGTCCCAACTTCGAAGGCGCCAAGTTCGTCATGTCGCCGCCGCTGCGCGACCGCCGCAACCAGGACGTCCTCTGGAACGGCCTGCGGGACGGCTTCGTTAGCACCCTGGCCACCGACCATGCCCCCTTCGATTTCGCCTCGCAAAAGCGAATGGGCGAAAAGGATTTCACCAAAATACCCAACGGCATCCCGTCCCTCGAAGACCGCATCAACGTGTTCTATACCTGCGGCGTCAAGCGTGGCCGGGTCGACCTTCACCGCTTCGTCGATACGGCCAGCACCCAAGCCGCCAAACTCTTCGGGCTGTTCCCACGCAAGGGCACCATCCAGCCCGGCAGCGATGCCGACCTGGTGGTTTACGACCCCAACTATCGCGGCACTCTCTCTGTCAAAACTCAGGCCATGAACGTCGATTATAACCCGTTCGAAGGTATGGCCATCGAAGGCCGGCCCAGCGTCGTGACCGTTCGTGGCCAGGTTGCAGTCCGGGACGGCAAATTCGTCGGGCAGGTCGGCCGGGGGAAGTTCCTCCAGCGCGAGCTGACCCATTTTTGAGTTTGCTTGAAAATAACGGTCTTTGGTTCGGAGCGCAGGACCTTGCTCGCCGAGCAAAGAACCAAGCTGGCCGCCCCCTTGCCTTGATTTTTCGCCCTTTTCTGCAACTAATACTGGCATCACCCTGTGGGGCGCGATGCCCAATTGCGCGATGAATTCTACCGGCCTGACCGACACCCAACTCGCCGAGTTGAAGCAGAGCAAACTGTTCAACGACGACCTGGCGCCTGTCCCGCCGGAGCACCGCAAATGGCGCGTCGGCAGTTTCGCCGCACTCTGGATTTCGATGTCCGCCTGCATTCCCACCTATATGCTGGCTTCTTCCCTTATCGGTGGCGGCATGAACTGGTGGCAGGCCATCCTCACGATTTTCCTGGGCAACCTCATCGTTCTTATCCCGATGGTTTTGAATGCGCACGCCGGGACACATTACGGAATTCCTTTCCCGGTGTATTGCCGCGCCGCCTTCGGCACCCTGGGCGCCAACATCCCGGCCTTGCTCCGGGCCCTGGTCGCTTGCGGGTGGTTCGGCATCCAAACCTGGATTGGCGGCAATGCGATCTACAAAATCCTGGGAGTGTTCATTCCCTCGCTCGCTTCGGGAACCCCTTCACCGACGTTCGGCATTACCTTGCCGCAGTTCATTTGCTTCCTGTTCTTTTGGAGCATTAACATGCTGGTGGTCTATAAGGGCATCGACTGCATCCGCTGGCTTTTGAACATCAAAGCCCCACTCCTGATTGCGCTGGGCCTGCTCCTGCTGGCGTGGGCGTATCGCCGGGGCGGTGGTTTTGGTCCCATTCTTTCGCAACCTTCCGCTTTCGACGCCGGCCAGCCCAAGAGCGGCCAATTCTTCGCCTTTTTCTTTCCCGCGCTGACCGGCATGATCGGATTCTGGGCCACGCTCTCGCTCAACATCCCCGACTTTTCTCGCTACGCGTGCACGCAGCGCGACCAAGTACTGGGACAGGCGCTGGGTCTGCCGATGACCATGGCCTTGTATTCCTTCATCGGTGTCGCCGTCACCTCCGCCACCACGATCATCTACGGCCATACTATTTGGGACCCGGTTGACGTGCTGACCCGCTTCCAAAACCCGATCGTGCTCGTCGTGGCCTTGCTCGGCCTTTGCCTCGCGACTCTCGCCACGAACATCGCCGCGAATGTCGTCAGCCCGGCCAATGATTTCGCCCATCTGGCCCCGCAGCGCATCTCTTTCCGCATGGGCGGACTCATCACCGGGTTGGTCGGCGTGCTCATGATGCCCTGGAAACTGGTGTCGGATCCGAACGGTTACATTTTCATTTGGCTGATCGCCTATAGCGCTTTGCTCGGCCCTATCGGGGGCATCCTCATCGCCGACTACTTCGTTTATCGCCGGTGCCGGCTCAATCTCCCAGCTCTTTACCGGGCCGACGGGGAGTACCGATTCAGCAACGGTTTCAGCCTGGTGGCGCTCGGGGCCCTGGTGCTGGGCGTGCTGCCCAGCCTGCCCGGTTTTCTGGTTCAGGTAAAACTGCTTGACGGCGCGCGCGTGGGGTCGTTCTTTGTTGGCTTGTATAACTACGCTTGGTTTGTGGGGTTTGCAGTGGCCTTCGGCGCGTACCTGGTAGGCCGGAAGATGACTCCGTATGCCCCGGCCGCCGTCGCTCTCGACCAACCCCAAGCGGCGGTAGATTAAAGAAAGCTTAAGAATTTTCCGGACAGGCATTCGAATCCGAAACCCGAAGGGTGCTTCTGAACTAAAACTTTTGACTAAGCTATGCCGACTATTGCCGAACCTCTCACCCGCGTCCCCAGTCTCCCTGCCACAACGCACAAGTCCCGCCCCTACAGCGGCCCTTCCGCCGATACCGTCCTGGCTCTGCGCAAGCAGTTCCTGAATCCCGGCATCTTTCTCTACTACAAAAAGCCCCTCATGCTGGTGGAAGGAAAGATGCAGTATGTTTGGGACGAGACGGGCAAGCGTTACCTCGACGGCCTGGGCGGCATCGTCACAATCAGCATTGGCCATTGTCATCCCCACGTGGTGGAAGCGGCGCGGCGGCAGAACGAAACGCTGCAGCACTCCACGACCATCTACCTGCACCCGAACATCGCTGAATATGCCGAGAAACTCGCCGCCAAAATGCCCGGCGACCTCAAGGCCTGTTACTTCGTCAACTCCGGCTCGGAGGCCAACGACCTGGCACTCCTCATGGCCCGGGCCTACACCGGCAACTACGATGTCATCGCCCTGCGCAATTCCTATCACGGCGGCAACGCCGCCACCATGGGCCTCACCGCGCACAGCACCTGGAAATTCAACGTCCCGCACAGCTTCGGCATTCACCACGCCCTCACGCCCGACCCTTATCGTGGCCCGCACGGGCGCAACGAGCCTGACGCCGGTAAAAAATACGCGGCGGATATCAAGCAGCTCATCGATTTTGCCACGCCGGGCCAGGTCGCCGGCTTCATCGCCGAGTCCATCCAAGGCGTCGGTGGTGTGGTGGTTTTCCCCGACGGCTATCTCAAACATGCCTACGAGCACGTGCGCGCGGCCGGCGGCATCTGCATTGCCGATGAGGTCCAGGCCGGGTTCGGCCGGACCGGCACCCACTTCTGGGGTTTCGAAACGCAGGGGGTCATCCCGGACATCGTAACCATGGCCAAAGGCATCGGCAACGGCTGCCCGCTGGCGGCTGTGGTGACGACGCCGCAAATCGCCGGCGTGCTGGCCAAGCGCATTCATTTCAACACCTTCGGCGGCAACCCGGTCGTGTGCGCAATGGGCAAAGCCGTGCTCGAAGTCATCGAGCGCGAGAAGCTCCAGGAAAATGCGCTCGCCCAGGGCGGCTACGTCCTGGCGGGACTGCAGAAGCTCAAGGCGAAGCACAACCTCATCGGCGACGTGCGCGGCAAAGGCCTCATGCTCGGCATCGAACTGGTCAAAGACCAGGCCACCAAAGAACCCGCCAAAGCCGAGTGCGCCCAGCTCCTCGAAGCCGCGCGCGAAATGGGGTTGCTGCTGGGCAAAGGCGGCTTGCAAGGCAGCGTCATCCGATTCGCCCCGCCGATGTGCATCACGCGCGCCGACGCGGACTTCATGATCGAGGTCTTCGACGCGGCCTTCTCCGCTCTGTAGTATCCGCCTGCTGGCGGACCTTCTCCTAAATCCAAGTCCCGCTAAGGGTTGCGCGACGGCCTGCCCCGTGCCTGACCCACTGGCAGCCTTTGGTTGTGCATGATTCCTGCTCATGTCGTGGTTATCGAAGCCGATAATCTCAGGTGAAATTGGCATGACTGGAACTCCGAACGAACTCTTTGCTGTCCCGAAACGAGACGGCCGCCGCCCGGCTACCTGTTCTTGCGGGCGCGGGTTTGTGTTGCTGGCCGCCTTGTGGTTGAGCGGTTGCTGCCTGGGTCTCGCGCGGGCAAGCGAAACGCTGCTGCTGACGAACCTCGGCCAGGTTTATTCCCTGCCGCTCGCCGATGCGCACCAAAGCCGACCCTTCCGCTTCCGAGGCACAGTCCTCTGTTACGATGCTGAATGGAACCAGCTCTATATCCAGGGCGTTGGCGAAGTCGCTTACTTCAGTCCGCAAAGCCTTGGCGGCTCGTTAACTCCCGGTCAGTGCGTCGAGATTAACGCGACCACCGGCGTGAACGGAAACAATCCGATCCTGACCAACTTCGATGTGACCATCCTCGGCCAAAAACCGCTCCCGCCTCCCCGGCGCTTGCGTTTGCCGGACCTGGCCAGCGCGCCGGGCCAATGGGTGCAGGTCGAAGGCACCGTGCGCGCGGCCGAAACAAGCCGGGGCCGTTTGTGCCTTTTGCTTCGCGATGCGGACCAAACCTGTCCCGTCCTGGTGATGGGTTCGCCTGGAACCAATGACGCGCGGCGCTGGGTTGGCTCCCGCGTGGCGGTCTCGGCGATTAATTCCAGCCAAATCTCCCAGGGCCGCCTGGTTTCGCCCAACCTGCTGGCCCCGGGAATCAACTCCCTCATCACCCGCGAGCCTTCCCCGGCGCACCCCTTGCAGGTGCCGGTGGCCTCGATCGAGGGCTTGCTGAGCCGGGAAATCGGCTCCTGGACCAACGACCTGGTGCACCTCAGCGGCCTGGTCCTGGCTTGCAAACCGGGAGAGAGCTTGGTTCTCAAAGACCCCACGGGAATGATTCGGGCCCAAGTGTCCCAGGCCACGCAGGCTGAGCCCGATGAACGCGTGGACCTCTGGGGCTATCTTAAAGTCCTCACCAATGAAACCGTATTGGAGGACGCCTTCTTTGAGGTTGCCCAGAACTCGCGCCCGAATTTTGAAACCCCGTTTTCAGCCGCCGCCGCTTCTGCCAGCGGCGCCCGCCATAAAACTTTGACGCAGGTTAACCAGGTCATGAAGCTGGGTCCGCGGCAGTCGGCCGAACGCGTCCCCGTTCGGCTTCGGGGAGTCATCACCTTCGCCGATCCCAGGTGGAATTCCGCCTTTCTGCAAGACCCAACGGACGCGCTCTTTTTCAAATTGACCCAGCCGGAGGTTCGCGCCGGCCAATGGGTTGAACTGACCGGCTACACCGGGCCGGGAGATTTTGCGCCCGTCATTCTCGACGCCAGGGTCCGGATCGTGGGGACAACCAATTTTCCGAGACCCGTTCGAGTGGACCTGGACGAGCTGGCCGATGGCCATTTGGATTCTCACTGGGTCCAAATGGAGGGGGTCGTCCACCGCGTCACGACCCAGGACAATCATCCGAAGCTCAGCCTGACGACTCCCAAGGGCCGGTTCCACGCCTACCTGCCGGACCTGGGCGATAAGCCGCCCCCGGCCGAACTCATCGATGCCCTCGTGCGTATCCAGGGCGCCTGCGAATCGGAATTGAACCAGCGCGGCCAGCTCAGCGGGATCACGCTCCATGTGCCTTCGCTCGAAAAGCTTCAAATCCTTGAGGCGGCTTCGACCGCCCCGTTCACCGCCCCCGCAAAACCGATCTCTGCGGTGGCCACGTTCGACCCCAACCATCTCGCCGGCCGCCGCATCAAACTCGCGGGCATCGTCACCCTTGTCCTGCCCGGCCAGGCGTTCTTTCTCCAGGATTCTTCCGGCGCCATCCGTGTCCATACGCAGCAAGCTGGCGAGCTCCGTCGAGGTGATTTCATCGAGGTGCTCGGTTTTCCCGGCATCGGCGATTTCTCGCCGTATTTGGAGGAGGTCATCTTCCGGCGCCTTAAACCGGGCGCGTTGCCGGCGCCGCTCGCCACCACGGCCGAACAAATCCTCCGGCACGGAACCAACGACTCGGCCGTCGTGCGGCTTCAAGCGCAACTGCTCCAGCGCATCTCCGACTCGGCTCAGCCCAAACTTGTGCTTCAAGACGGCCCCCTGGTTTTCAGCGCGTACGTGACCAGCCGGACAGGCCGGCGGCGCCTTTCCAGCTTGCTCCCGGGCAGCCTTCTGCGCCTCACCGGGGTTTGTTCGGTCCAGGGTACCGAACAGCACGAAGCCCAATCTTTTCACCTGCTTCTCCCGGAATCGGATGCGGTTGAACTGAGCCAGGCGCCGCCCTTCTGGACGGCGGGGCGGGCGCTGGTGCTGGCCGCGGGGCTGGCCCTGGTCATCGGTCTGGCGCTGCTCTGGGCGGGGGCCTTGCGCCGCCAGGTCCGGCGCCAAACCCAGGACCTGCGGGCCGCCCAGGAACAGCTCGTCCTGGCGGCGCGCCAGGCCGGCATGGCCGAGGTCGCCACCAGCGTGCTCCACAACGTCGGCAACGTCCTCAACAGCGTGAACGTTTCCACTACCTTGCTGGCCGACAAACTCAAACAATCCAGGGCGGCCAACGTCGCCAAAATTGCCGCGCTCCTGCGCGAGCACCTCACCGATGCGGCCGACTTCCTGACCCGCGACCCCAAAGGCCGCCAGTTGCCTTTGTATCTCGAGCAACTCGCCGACCGCCTCATTAAGGACCAAACCTCCGCCCTCGATGAAGTCGATTCCCTGGCCAAAAATGTCGGGCACATCAAAGCCATCGTCGCCATGCAGCAGACCTATGCCCGTGTCGCCGACGTGGCTGAAACCGTGCGGCCCGTTGACCTGGTTGAAGATGCGGTGAGCCTCAACCAGGGCGCGCTCGGGCGGCATCACGTCCAGGTCATCCGCCAATATGCTCCCGGTCTGCCCGATTTGGTGGTGGATAAACACAAGGTTTTGCAAATCCTGGTCAACCTGATTGCCAACTCGAAATTCGCCTGCCAGGAATCGGGCCGGGACGACAAGCGCGTGACCCTCGGCATCGCCAATGGCGGTGCCACCATAAAATTCTCCGTCGCCGACAACGGCGTCGGCATCGCCCCGGAAAATCTCACGCGGATATTCAACCTCGGCTTCACGACACGCAAACACGGGCACGGCTTCGGGCTGCACAGCGGTGCGCTGGCCGCTAAGGAATTGGGCGGCAGCCTCAGCGTCCAGAGCGCAGGTCCGGGCCAAGGCACCACTTTCACGCTCGAACTCCCCCTGGCCAACAAGCCCGCTCCGACCCTGTTCCCCACCGGCTTGACCCCCGGTCGCTCCGAAAGCCGCCGCGAAGATGTTCTGGCCACCGCGGACGCATAGTCCTCTTTTCGGCGGCTGTACAACCATGTAACCCTTGTAACTTTTTCACTCAGTTAACCCTTTTAACCCATTTAACTCATTACCAGTGTTGTAGGCCGGGTGCCCCACCCGGCGGATCTATGATTCTGTCCTGCCATGATTCTGTCTCCTGGTCACCGCGTGAGCGGACCCCGGGGAAAGTCCCGTCCGCCCCCCGGGCGTCCCCCGGGTTTTCGTCTCAAATGTCATCATTAGTGTCCTATTTCATGGCACGGTAGCTGCTATTTCCGTTTTGATAAATTGGGCGGCCAGGCGTGGAGACTCCTGGCCGGGGATATTTGAAGCGCACATGAAGCAGATTAAACATAGTCCGCCGCGATTTCGGGCACCCGCCCAGGCCGGCATGACGTTGGTCGAGGTCGTCGTCGCCCTGGCCATCTCCGGCCTGGCCGTCGCCGGGATCGTCAGCGCGTATGTTTTCAGCGCCACTTCGGCCGAGAAGGGGGCCCTCTCCCTTGCCGCCAATGCCAAAGCGATGGGGCGCCTCGAGCAGACCCGCTGCGCCAAATGGGACACGGCGAGCTGGCCGCAAGTGGACCAACTGGTCGCCACCAACTTCCCAAACGAAGTGGTGATCCTGGACCTCTCCGGCTCGGGGCCAGGGTGCACGTACGCCACTAATGTGACCCAGGTCTCACAAATTTCCACCAGCCCGCCCCTCAAGCGCATCCACATCGATTGTATCTGGCGCTTCAAAGGCCAGTTGGTCACCAACTCGATCGAGACGTGCCGCGCCCCCGACCAATGAATATTCCAGGTTCAAGCCCGATCGCCTCAGCCAGCCCCCGCGCCGCCTTCACCCTCCCGGAAGTCCTTATCGCCACGACCCTGTTCATCCTTTTGCTCGGGGGGATTGTGGCCGCCAATCTGTTCGGCATGAGAATGTCCCAGCTCGTGCAAACCAAATTGATTGCCAGCGACAGTGCCCGAATAGCCTTGGGCCGGTTGACCGATGAAATCCGGAACTGCAAATCGACCTCGGTCGGCAACGTTTCCAACGGCGTATTCATCGCGCACCTGGATGGGGAAGTCCAAGCCGGCAGCGGCTTGCTCATCCAGCCCTCCACCAATGCGGCCAACTACATCCTTTATTTTCTCAACTCCGACCACACCTTCCGGCGCACGACCAGCTCGCCGGTCACCACGACCGTCCTGGCCGGAACGGTCACCAATACCACCGTCTTCAGCGCGCAGGATTATTTGGGCAACGTTCTGACCAACAGCCAAGACAACCGCGTGATCCACGTAACCCTGCAGTTCTTTCAACCCCAGCCGCACCTTCCCGTGGCCGATTATTACAAACTGGAAACCTCGGTGACCAAACGCGCCCTCTAATAAAAGATGAAGACCGCTTTCCCAAATCCAAGAACCGGTCGCAGCGGCAGCGCCCTGCTGATGACGATGGTCATGGTCGGCATCGCCCTGCTGACCGTGGCCGCAGCCCTGGCCTATTGCGCGACCAATGCGCGCCTGAATTACCGCTCCAACCAGTACCACTCCGCCGTGGCCGCCGCCGAAGGGGCCACCGAGAAAGTCGTCACCATGCTCTCCCGCGATTACCTGAGCGGGGGCGAAGTGCAGGTGACAGCCAACCTCGACACCTACCGCCATACCACGCCCAACTCG
>Ga0210408_10001778_pt1 | contig 21871 bp, 23 predicted proteins | sample IncBWH4MmetaG_FD_155471 | JGI IMG/M metagenome (GOLD analysis project Ga0210408, IMG submission 155471) | Forest soil microbial communities from Barre Woods Harvard Forest LTER site, Petersham, Massachusetts, United States - Inc-BW-H-4-M | ecosystem: Environmental > Terrestrial > Soil >...
CCGCCGTCGACGCGGGCTTTCGCAAAAGACGAGGTGGATCGGAAATCCGATCTCCGGCGCCCTTCCTACCGATTTCCAAATAGCGGCATTGGAACCTGCGGCGATTTACGTTTGTTTCATCTATTGCGTCTATTTCGTTTGTTGCGTTTGCTTCGAATGGCGCCCATATAGGATGTACAAGGCCGTACAAGGGGAGAATCACCATGACCATGCCAGCCTACGCCCAGGAGCTGGGGGCGGACCGGCTGCCTTCCGCGAGCGAGAAGGCGGCGGCCAGCCAGCTTCGCCAGTTGCTTGCGTCCTATCTCAACGGCGACGTCAGGTTGCGCGTACTCAAGGACGAGCAGAAGAAGCCGATCGAGATCACGCTGTCTCCGGGCCTGTCGGGCCTGCTGATGGAATTGCTGCGGCACATCGCGCGCGGCGATGCGGTGACGCTCGTGCCCGTGCATGAGATGCTGACCACGCAGCAGGCGGCCGACATCCTAAATGTCTCGCGTCCGTTCCTGATCTCGCTGCTGGAGCGAGGCCACATCCATTACACCACGACGGGTCGCCATCGCCGGATCAGGGCAGAGGACCTGTTTGCCTACAAGCGCGAGCGCGACAAGAAGCGCAGCAAGGCGCTCTCCGATCTCGCCGAGCTGGATGGGGAGGACCTGTAAAGCTTGTTTGCCAATCGGTTCACCGCGCTCGTCGATGCCTGCACGCTGGCGGACAGTCTCAAGCGAAACCTGCTGTTGACCCTGGCGGAGGCGGGATTTTTCCGTCTCCGCTGGTCGGCCCTGGTCCTCGATGAGACCGAAGCCGCCATCGAAGCGATGCAGCGCAAGAAAGGCCGCACGGATGCGACTGAGCGCGCCAAGCGGGCGCGCGCCAGCATGGAGACTGCGTTCGAAGACGCGACGGTGACGGACTTCGACAACTTCCTGTCCGCCGCAGCTGGCCTGCCCGATCCCGACGATGCCCAAGTGGTCGCTGCGGCGATCAAGACGGAGGCCGCAATGATCGTGACGGAGAACCTGAAACATTTTCCCGCTGCGATTCTCGCCACGCTCAACATGGAAGCGAAGTCGGCGGATGCGTTCATCGCGGACACCATCGCGCTCGATGAAGGCCGCGCCGTCGCCGCGATCCGCAGGATGCGCGAGCGTTTCAAGAAACCGGAGATGACGGCAGAGGCGCTATCGCTGACGATGGAAGCCGCCGGACTGCTAGCCCTATGGAGCCGTAGCTGTATTTCATACTTGCTCTACGGATCTCTTATCGATTGAGCCGTGCAGGGAGGGCCGGCGAGGCCACGATATCTCACGGCTGCTAGTGAGGCCACGGTTCCGAAAAATGAGGACGAGCAGCATGAGGATACCCAGGAGAACTTCCTGAGAGCCCGGCGGAAGCCTGATCGTCATGCCATTCAAATCCATACCGACCTCAAGGCGCCGCAGGACTTCGATCGTAGCGGAGACGACGAGGACGCCTACGACGGCGCCAGCCAAGCTGCCGACTCCGCCAACGACCAACATCGCCAGTGTGACAAAGGCGAGGTTGAGATAGAAGATGTCCGGGCTGAGAATCCCGAGGAAGTGGCTATAGAGCGCGCCGCCGTAACCTACGAGGAAGGCGCTCAGAACCAGGGCGATGAGCCGCTGGCGAAACACGTCGACGCCGGCAGCACGCGCCGCGACTTCATCGTCGCGGCTGGATCGGAGCGAGAGGCCGTACGACGATACCTGGAAGCCATAGGCGACGATGAGGGCGGCGATGGAAGCGCAGGTCGCAATCGGTACAGTAACGACGACCGGGATTCCGACGACGGCGCCAGTGCCGGCCGTCACTCGATCCCAGTTGGAATAGATGATCTCCACGATTGCCAAGAATGCAAATGTCGCGATTGATGCGCCGACTCCGGACAGCCGCATGATGAAGAAGCCGACGAGAAACGCCACGAGCGCCGCCAGCGTCCCTGCGATAACCGTGGCCGGTAGAAACGGCAAGGAACGGTGAAGGATGAAATCCGGTAAGCCCGGCATGATCATGGGCTTGAGCGGCGGGCAGCACGTTTGCCATGCTGCCGCATAGGCTCCGATGGCCATGAAACCAATGTGTCCGAAGGAGATGATTCCGGAATTGCCGATGAATAGATACATGCCAACGACGACGATCAGGCGTATCAGCGCTTCGGTCACCGTTTGGTCGATTTCGGGGTCGTTGACCCAGAGGGTCGCAGCCGCCACGAGCAAGAGGATGATGATCAAACTCAACAAGGGCCAAGCCGCCTCCAATCGCCGACCCGGTGCCGTGATCAGTGGTGCAATCATTAAACGCGCTCCCTGGAAGAGCGTGCCTCAATGATCCCGTGTGGCCGCCATAGAAGTATGGCTATCACCAGAGTAAACACGAAGGCCTCGCGGAACGGCCGCAGTTGGTCCGGGAGCGTCGCCTGCAGGGCAACCTCGATCGCGCCGACAACGAACGCTCCAAAGACCGCTCCCAGGAGGTTGCCAAGACCGCCAATGACCGTGGAGATGAACGCGAACATCATCAGTGGGGCGCCCATCTGATAACTGACTATTCCCGATTGAGCCGTATAGAGGAGAGATGCCGTCGCGGCGAGGAGCCCGCTCAGCGCCAAGGCGCCGCCGATGACCGCGTTGGCCCGTATGCCAAGCATGCGCGCCATCTGATAGTCTTCGGCCGCTGCCCGCATTTCCACTCCGGTGCGGGTTGCTCTGAGCAGCACCGTCAAAATTCCCAGAAGCATCGCTGTCGTCCCCACCGTTACAAGGTGCAGCTTCTGAACACGAAGACCCAGCAACTCAACTTGCGTTGCAAGTTCGGGCCAGAGATTGACGGCCTTGGGTCGACTGCCATGAACCATCAGAATCAGGTGTTGGATGACGAAACTGAGTGCGAAGGATCCGATCATGAGGGTTGCCGGCGAGCTGCTGCGCAACGGCCGGAATACCACCAATTCGGAAAGCATCGCGACTGCGATGACTGACAGGGCGGTGAGAACCACAACGAGCGGCCAGGGGAGCGCGCCGACGTACAGCACGGCCAAGGCGTTGGTCGAGGGCACGATGAGGGTATAGGCTCCTACCGAAATGAAGTCCCCGTGAGCAAAGTTGATGACCCGGAGAATGCCGAACAGCAAACCGATGCCGAGAGCCGTCAAGGCATAAAGGCTGCCAAGATTCAGTGCATCGATGACGTATTGTAGCATCGTCGAGATCATCGTCGGTCGCGAGCCTCACTGCTTGGGAAGCCGAAATACGCCTCCTCGAGCCGTTCTGCGTCGCAGACTTCTGTGGGTGAGCCGACCTGCTCGACGTGGCCGGAGCGCAGCACATAGACACGATCGGAGAATGACAGAGCGCGCGTCGCGGTCTGTTCGACGATCAGCAGCGTCAGATTCTGCCGCTCACGCCAGTCACGGAGAATATCGTAAACGTGGTCCACGACCATCGGGGCAAGTCCAAATGACGGCTCATCAAGAGCTATGAGACGAGGACGGGAAAGCAGCGCCCGGGCTATGACCAGCATTTGCTGCTCGCCGCCCGATAGGCGAGCAGCCAGCGAGCGGCGTCGTTCGGCCAGTCTGGGGAAATAGTCCAATATCTGATGGAGATCATGATTGCCAGCTCGGCGGTCACTTCGTGCCCATAGACCGAGCCGCAAGTTCTCTTCCACCGTCAGAGAGCTGAAGACGCGTCGTCGCTCAGGGACGGTGGAGAGTCCAAGCCGCGCGATTGTTTCGGAAGGCAGGTGGGTGATGCTGCGGCCACCGAACACGATATTGCCGGAGCGAGGCTGCAGGGCGCCTGCAATGGTCCACAACAACGTGGATTTTCCCGCTCCGTTCGGACCGAGGATGCTGACGGTCTCGCCCTGTCTTACGTGTAGCGAAACCCCGCGCAGCGCGCGCACTTGGCCATGATATACCGACATGTTTTCGACGCTAAGCAACATCGACAATAACTGGTTGTCGCTGGCGCACCGGAAAGCTGCCAAGGTAGGCGGAGACTACCGCCTGATTCGAGCGCACCTCCGCGGGGGCTCCCTCGGCGATCATTCTTCCGCTGTCCAGGACATGGATGCGGTCGCACGCGCGCATCACCACCGTCATGTTATGATCTACCAGAAGGACGCCGGCGCCAAAGGTTTTGGGAATGGCCGTGATCAGACGCGTGATTTCTTCGCACTCGATCTCGGACATGCCGGCAGCTGGCTCGTCGAGCAGGACGAACCTCGGTTTGGCTGCAAGAGCGCGCGCAATGCCGAGCCGCCGCTCATCCGTGCCCACGAGAGCCCCGGCGGTGACGTCGGTCATTTGTGCGAGGTTCACCCATGCGAGGAGTTCGCGGGCATGCGCCACAGCCCGGCGCCGCGAGAATCCAAGATTCACGGCCGGCACGATGACGTGCTCGGCGACGGTCAACTCACGGAAGAGGCGCCCGGCTTGGAAGCTCCTGGCGACACCAGAGCGACGGAACCGATGTGGCGGCCAGCCTTGAGTCGGCCTGTCATCGAGGGTGACTTGTCCTTGCGATGGCGTCTCCAGGCCCGATAGCACATTGACCAGCGTCGTCTTTCCCGCACCGTTCGGGCCAATGAGACCGCAGATATCACCGGGCGCGAGAGCGAGTGAGACCCCATCGATTGCGGTGATGCCATGGAACCGAACTGTAACATTGCACGCGCGCAGTGCGCCGCCCTGATTGTGGGCCATGTCGTTACTGTCGGAACAGCACATCCATCGGTACTGGCTCGGAAATCTTCCAGTACTCGAGGGGAGTTGGTTTGCCCGCTGAAAAGCCAATGATCTCGTATCGAGCGCTGTCCTGAATGTGTAGTTTAGGAGTGAATGTGCGCGGGCCGAAGCGTGTCGGAAAGTCACGCAGTTTTTCCAATTCCGCGACGACCTTGGACGCATCGGTGGTGCCCGCGCGCTTCACGGCCTCGGCGTAGCATTCGATCAGCACCCATCCGGGGAAGACGTATGACGATGGTGGCGGTTGCTCCCAGCGTTTGGAATAGTCTTGCGCAAATTCATTCACCTTTGGATCGGGATCGTTGCCGTAGATCGATCCCTGGACCGGGACATAGAAATTCGAGAGGTTGGGTACGGCATCGGTCCAATAAGTGCCGTCCATGGCCATGCCATTGACGATCGGAATGTCGATGCCGGCTGCCCGGATCTGGCGGATGGCGCTGGCGCCACCCGGCGTATAAGTGCACAGCATGATGACGTCCGGCGGAGTTGACATGTTGCGCAGGCGCGTGATCTGGGAGGCGATCGATGCGTCATCGTTCCTGAACGTATCGCGTCCGACAATTTTCCCGCCGAACTTCGGAAATGCCCAGTCGAATCCAGCACATACCGACTTGTTGTACTCCGCGGTGTTGTCGAGGAGCACATAGCCGTTCCGCCAGCCCATTTTCTTGATCCCCCATTCGGCCATGGTTGCCCCCTGCACGGGGGCGGCGATGGAGGCTGTGAAGGAGTATGGACCGACACCCTGGATCCCGGCCTTGGCATCTTCGGCACACACGAAGAACGACGGCTTTCCCGAATTTTGCGCCGAGAGTGCAGCTGGCGCACCGTTGTCATAGTCACACGAGACAATCACCAGGTCGGCACCCTGCCTTGCGACCTCGAGGCCGGCTTTGGCCCCCTGTACCCGGTCGGATTTGGTGTCGGCGATGAGCCAGCGGAATTTGCGGCCATCGATCCCGCCGGCCGCGTTGATCATCTCCATTTCCATGATCGCGGCCCGCTGCCCGCCTTGGTCGTAAGGTTGCACGATGCCTGACTGCGCCGTTGCGAAACCGACAACGATATCTGCAGCACTGACGTGGCCGCCAATTGCGCAGGCCACGATTGCCGCCATGCTGGGCCAGACGCGCTTTAGCGTAACCATTTAAGCGAGCTCCTGTTGTGCGAACATGACTGACCTCACTAACCTCGCGGCAGTCATCGCAACCATGTTTGCCGGGTCGATCCTTGGCGACGACCGGGCAGACCGTAACCATGTCATATGACGCTTTTATGAGATTTTTTCAGTCGAAGGCCGTATGGTGCAGAGCTTTTCTCAGTGCTGATGGATTGCCAGTGCTCGCGGCCAAAGCGCTCGCAAGAACAACGGTCAGGTCAAGGGGCTCAACATGAACAACAACGCCAACTCATCGGGCCCGCGTTACAGCGCTCCCGGAACCGCAATCGCGCGCCTCACCACGATGCGCGAGAGGCTGGCGCCGGTCGCCCGCAGGATCGCGGACTTCATCCTCAACAATCTGGAAGATGTCGTCCACATGTCCATCACCGAGATGGCTGAAAAGGCGGACGTCAGCGAAGGCAGCATCGTCGCGCTATGCCAGCAGCTTGGTGTCAAGGGCTTCCAGGGGCTGAAGATTGAGGTTGCTCAAGGTCTGGTCGAGCCCATCAAATTCATCCACGAGGATCTCCTCCTTGGCGATGACGTGGCGACTGTCACCAACAAGATCATGAGCAGCGGCGTTCAAGCGCTGGTCGACACGCTTGCGGTTCTCGACACTGAGGCGCTCAAGCGCGCGGTGACGGCCATTCTCTCGGCTCCATGGGTGGAAATCTATGGCATCGGAAGCGCGGCTCCAGTGGCGATCGATGCCTATCACCGCATGACAAGGCTGGGCGTCAATTGCAAAGTGATAACGGACTCTCATGCCCAGCTCGTCAGTGCTTCGCTGCTGAAGCCAGGCGTTGCAACCCTGTCGATCTCCCACTCAGGCAGTACACTCGAGACCGTATCGGCTACTCAGCTGGCGAAGGAGGCGGGAGCGACCACGATTTGCATCACCAATTTCGGTAAGTCGCCGATCCAACGGCACACAGATATCGTGCTCTACACCGCGGCGAAAGAGACGCGATTCAGGACGGAGGCGATGACCAGCCGCATCGCCGAGCTCGCCATTATCGATGCGCTCAACGCAAATATCGCGCTCGCCAGCTACGAACGCTCATTGGAGTCCCTGCGCCGGACCTCCAATGTCCTCTCGACCCGACGCTCTTGAATATGCATCCTTGGCAAGCTGGAGGGCGTCCAGGTCATACGGTCGCAATGGGTGTAATCGGCGAGCCCATTGCGCCGGGGAGCCGCAGGGGTGGGGCGGTAAGGAAAAAACAGTGCCGCGAATGGGCATTTAGCCAGCCATTGAGCTCCTCGAAATGCCACAGCTCCCCCAAAGGCATTCCGAGTTTGAAAAGACAATGCTCATGCAAAGGGACGTAACTGCGGCCTCTGCGGGCCTCATTGCGCGGCGGCTGAGCCTCAACTGCGAAATTGTCAGCCGCGATCGCGGCGATGCCACTGTCCGTGATCCAGTTCAGGAGCTTGCGGTCACAGCCGTCCAGGGCCGCGCACGAATTCGCCAGGACTGCACCATCCGGATGCCGGCCCATGTCCAGCAGAAGTCGGCTGAAGCCAGTGTGCAGGCACAGTATGTCGCCAGGCGCGACAGCGATCCCATCCTGCTCGAGGCAGTGGCGCAGATCGTCGTAGCCAACGAGGTGACGCACACGCCCAAATCGTTTGGCCAGGTCGACGAGGACGCCCCGGCCCTGCACCCCATGTTGGGCCATATGCTCGATGCCAAGGGCAGTAGAGGACATCGTGCAAACGCCGCCGGGTTCAACTACATCGATGCCGGCACGAAAGCCATTATAGTAGACGATCTTGCGGTTACCGTCGCCATCCACATCGAACGGCTCGCCGATATGGGCAAGCCCGTCCCAATGAGTGGAGTATTGTGTGCAGAGACAGACGGCGTCGTCACAGACGATATCGTCGAAGCCTGGCTCTTCGGCGCTGAAATCATAGTGGAAGCAAGCCCGGCCGTTCCTTAATGTCGGGCGAAGCTGCGGCGGAGATCGATAGGAAGCGAGCACGCTCTCGCCTGGGTAGTCGAGCGGTAGGCTCAGGCAGAAGTTCCGGCCTTCTTTGATTTCGGCTGCGCCTGCCAATATCCTGTCCTGATCGATCAGGTTCAATCGCCCAAGCTGGTCATCGGCACCGAATTCGCCCCAGTTTGCGCCTTCGGGGCGACGCTTCCACCGGCTTTGTACGGTCATAAGTGGCGTCTCCATTGCGCGGCTTGACACCGCCGATGTTCGCCACGCGCAGCCAATATGGAAGCATATAGTTAAAACAATGCAGAATATTATCCTGCAGGTCGGTGTCACCATATTGTTAAACAGCCCAACTAATTTCTGGCCATCCTTGAGCGGCGATGGGGAAGGCGAGGGCGTGGAGCCGTACCGGCTTATTCTGCTAGGGGACAGTTGTTCCGGCGTCCCGCATCACCTGCACGAGCAGAACTTTCGTGCACTCCGGGAAGCGCTCCTGAGGCGGCGGCCACACTCGCGAACCCTGTGCTATCTTGGCGACCATGTTTCCGGCTACGTCGCCGACGAGCGGGAGCTGCGGCTGCAATGGCGCCATTTCATTGATCGCGAGTTCTCCGACTTCGTAAGCGCGTTCAATCGAATCTTTCATATTCCCGGCAACCACGACGTCTACAGCGCGGCAAGCCTCAGCCTGTACGACCAGGTGTTGCCGCAGCACCATGCGAACGTCGTCGCCCGCAAAGGACTCAACTACGCCGTTCGGGACGGCAGCGCTCTTCTGGTCTTTCTGAATACCGCCAATCCCGCCAATCACGGTCACGCTATGCTGGACGTTGCTTGGCTTGAGCAGGCGCTCGCCAAGGGCCAGGACGCGACGATCAAGCTCGTCTTCGGTCATCATCCCATCCTGCCCGTGAATGGCTACGATTTGCATCCGGACTGGCGCATCGCGCCAGAGGATGGCGACAGAGCTTGGGCGATGATGCGCGTGGCCGGTGTTAAGGCCTATATTTGCAGCCACATCATCGCCTTCGACTTTCGAGTGCGAGATGGCCTGGCCCAATTGTGCACAGGTGGAGCGGGCACGGAGTACGGTCCGGGCGGCGCTATGCCTGGCGATGTCGAATACAGGCACTTCGTCGAGTTCGACGCCTCTGCCACCCATATCGGCTACCGGGTCATCGACGAACTAGGTCGGTGCCGGGAGCGATGCACCTGGCCGCCAAGTTTGCTGCAGCCCGTAGAGGCCGATGTTCCCCTCGTCCCCGGTAGTCCGGTTTCTGTTCGAGCGCTGTCGGTTGCGGCCCCTGATGCGGCCTTTCGCCTGGCCTGGTCATTTCGCTTTGCCCGGCCTTTGGAATCGCCATCGGCGCTCATCGTCGGGCGGAGCCATGAAGGTGCAACTCCATCGTTCCTCATCGACTTCCGCGCAGATGGCGAGCCTCTTGCGGTTCATGTGACGCCACACCCCAACAGAAAAGAACACTCTTGGGTAGTGCCCCATACTCCGTATCGCCAGCCGCTCGTCGTCGAAGTGGCGGCCCTTAGCGGCGCCGGCCCGGGTGGCATCATGGCCCGCTTGGAGGGCGGCGATTGGACCTCCATGACGAGTGCCTCGGCCTGCGGGATCGAGGGCATAGAATGGCCGGCGCATTGGGAAGTGCCCTTGTCGTCCAACAGGATGCCACCTTCATCATATTCCATCGAGATGAGCGTGCGTCCGCTTGGCCGACTGGAGCGCTGGTGAGTCGTTGACGTAATCGCATTTCGCCATCTCAGGATGCTCCGCGTCCGATCAGCACTGCAGACGCACCGAGGGCGAAAACGACGACAGGTCCATACATCCATCCCTTGGTTACAGGAACCCGGATCGAGCTCAGGTGGAGTAGAAGCAAGACGCAAAATGCAACGTTGAGCGCCGGACCCAACCTGCCGGGGCCCAGCAACGGCGAGAGCAAAAAGACCGTCGCGAGCACGGGCACCACATACGTGACGGGAACCCCGACAAAATATCCATCCCGAGCGCCGAATGCATTGTAATAGCTCAATCGTAGCGCGCCAACGATAATGCTCGCAGTCGCGATGGCCAAAGACGACAGCGCGTAATGGTTGATGACGAGCAAGATCAGTCCTGGAAAAATGCACTCACATACGAGGTCGGCCAGCGAGTCCAGATGCCTGCCGATTTCTCTGGTGTGTTGGGAGCGCCCGGCCGTTCTCCGGGCGACCAATCCGTCAACATGATCGGCGAGAAAGGCCCAAAGCACGGCTGCAATCCCGAGCTCCGGCCTTTCCGTGAGCCCAAAATATATCCCGAGGACACCAAGGCCGAGAGCCGCAGCCGTGATTGCATTTGCAGGATCAAGCAAGTACTTCACCATGCCGGCCTCCCGATTGAACGCTCCCGCTCTGGAAGAGGTCTCGTTCATGACAACGTGCCTCTCGGACAGCTTCCCGAATGTGGTTTTTCACCAGCTCAAGCCGCGCTGCGAGGGCCTCATTGCTGACGGCAAGAATGCGTTTGAACTTGTCGCTGTACATGTTGACATAACCGCCAGAGCACTGCTGCAGGCTGGCAAAGGCAGGCAACGACGACAGCTCAATGATCGTACTGGGCTCGACCGCTCGAAACATTGCCTCGAGCGTACACCGATACGTGTCCGCAACCTCACTGGTGGCGATCACGACCACCGAATCGGACTGCCTGGCCGGCGTAAGATTGTCGGCGCGGCCGACTTCGATCGGCGGGATTGCCAGACCCCTTAGTTTCCTGCGAACACCCTTGGGGTCGCGGCTGATGATCCGTGTCGATCTGAACCGACGAGGAAGCTCGCCGAGCAGGATCGAGCGGCCAAGCATTCCGGCGCCGACAAGGTAAAGTGTGCCTCCAGTACAACCCGCACCTATGGCCTCGTTGACGAGGTCCAGCACAATTCGGTCGTAGTCGGCTGTGGCAAAAAACGAGTACTTGCGTTGTGCCTCCTTGCCGATCTCAATCGCGAGAACCGCAAGCCGTCTCATCGGCGAACAAGGCTCGAGGAGGTCGGCTGCTTGACCGATCTGCTCGCCAATATAGCTCTCACCAAGGATCTGCGACCGAGCGCCCGCAGCAATTTCGGCGAGCCTCTGCGCGATTTCGTCGGTCCCGAACAGGCTTCCCTTCGGGCTTCCTATGATGTCGGCTGATCGCGTCTGGACGGCTCCCCGATCGCCATAAAGCTCCACCCGCAGGCAGGTGGTCAACAGCAGGAGCCCCTGAGCTGCCAGGCTCTGCATCCGGTGCTTTACCGCTGCGGAGTGCACCGCCATCCGGTAGGGATCGAGCATGGAATGATCTTTGTAGTGTCCGATGAAATCCATCCGTCAATCTCCTCCATGTTGTATGTGGTCAGCCGATTGGCGGCTTCGTGGGGCCGGATCGAACTCGCCAGCTTCGATCATTTGCTCGCAGAGGGCCAAATCCGCCGCCGTATCGATTTCCATCCATGCGCCGCGTGTAGCGGTCGCATCGACCCGAATTCCGATTGAGGCAAGGACCTGTAACATTCCCGTCATGTCTATCGCCTGGCGCAGCGAAGCGGGAAGTGCCTCGAACGCCGTAGTCAGTGTCGTCCACCCCGAGGCCGAGAACTTCAGCAGTCCCATATACTGGCCGCCGATCTCGGTGATGCAGTGAGCGACGCCGCCGATTTTGGCCACCGACCCATCAGGATGAAGTTGAAAGCACTCAGCATCGGACAAGGGGTCCGACATGCGGCGCTGCCACAGCGCGTGCCAGGAAGGGTCATGGAGAATGACGATGTCGCCGGTGTGCCGCAGCAACTCGAAGATGGCATCACAGGTGTAAACGAGATCGCTGTAGGCGACGATTCCGCCCTCGCCGTCGAGCCACGCCCTGCCGGTCATAAGGGAAGCGCAAATGCCACTTCGCTGCCAGTCAGCATTGTGGATCAAAGGGAGATCGCGGCCCTCGAGCCGATGCCCACAGTAGCCGCGTACGGCCGCAATGTCGTGAAGGCCGGCTGCCCGCAAAGCCGCAAGCTGTCGATCGAGCAGCGTTCGACCAGCGACGCGAAGCAGGCATTTTGGAGTGTCGTTGGTCAAGTCGCCAACGCGCCGCCCGCGTCCGGCCGCCAATATCAATGCTCTCATGGCGAAACTCCAAAGTGACGCCGGAACAGTCGCAGGTCCCATTGGTGAAAGGGAACACGGCGCTCGGGGTGCCACATGAGTCCCACGATCGGCTCGCTAATGTGGCGGACTGCCTTGACGACTCCGTCAGCCGCGCGAGCTAAGATGCAGAGCTCGGTCGCGGACTGTCGGGTGCCGAGGGTGTGATAGCTGTTGATTTGCAGCAGAACGCCATCGATCACTATCTCCTGGTCCTGGGCCACATGTCCGGAGACAGGCGCGAGTGGCACGTCCAAGACGTCTTGGAGAAGCTGCATGCCACGGCAGACCGCGACGACCGGTACACCCTCGCTCCGCGCTTCCCTTAGCAAGGCGCGTTCAGTTTGGTCGCGTTCGGGGGCATCGCCGCCGTATTCGATAAGGTTGTTGCCACCCGTAAGCAGCAGCCCCGCGAATGGCAGAGTTCGCCAAAGCAGTCGGGCAACGTCGGGTTGGTTTGGAATTGGCAGTGGCGAAAGGCCAACGCAGGCGAGGAAAGTCGACCACCGCTGATCGAGGGCGTCGCGCCGCTCACCGGCCGTCACCTCAACGCGCTGCGTAACGGCGATGAGCTTCATGGACCTGGACCGAAGGAATTATTTCGACGCGCCGGTTGGCGCAATCGACTTTCAGCGCGGCTGCAGCCATCCAACGAGAAAAGAGCCGTTCCCCGGCGCCGATGACTGCAGGCAGATCGAGCTCGCTGGCACGAATCGCCATGTGGGAGTTGACCCCACCGTAAGCAGTAACAAGGCCCGCAATGTTACGAGAGAAGATCCAGTCGAAACCGGGATCAGCGTTGGGTAGCAGGACGATGCAACCATCGATGCGCTCATGGTCCAGATCCGTTGCGACGGGACCTGTCGAGCTCTTGTTGGTTATGAAGGTCGGGGATGCGACCGGTATGTCAAACCCCCACACTTGATTTGCCGCAGTCAGTAGCGGCGGCAGGACGGTCTGCATCGTCATCTCATGAAGGTAGCGTCCTCGCTCGATCGCCGCAGACAGCAGTGGCTTGGGATCGTTGGCCGTGCAATGGCATTGGCGAATGATTCCGATGTCAGCAAAACTCAGGTCGTCGGTTGAAAAACCAAGCTCCTCTCCCCATTCCGAGAGCGCCGCCAAAGCGTCGGAGAGGTTTCGTGAGAACTCAAATTTGGCGAGCTCGCGATCTCGTATGGCGCTGCCCAAAAACGCAAAATAGTGTTCGGCGCTGAGGTCGAAGCCGTGCTGTTCCAGGGCCTGATCGATAACGCGCTTTTCCTCCTCCTCCAGGCCATGGCTTGACTGAATGTCGTCCTGTTCCGCGGGCCGGGGCTGTCGGTGTGCATGCGCAGGCGGCGGCCCAAAGTAGAAATCTGGCGCGTCATCATAGCGAGGAGAGAGAATATCGTAAGTACCCGGCCGAAGGTGCCCATATCGCGCGAGCAGGCCTTGCCGATCCAACGCCTCGAAATCCTGGCGCAGCTGAGCGCCGACGGTGTTCAGGCCCATCAGGAACGACCGTCGACTGTCAGCGCTCAACATCCCAAGCGTGACCAGCGCATTCAAACTTTGAACGGCGATGAAGCCTGCGCGGGCAAGTCCGGCGAATGGTCTGGTGCCATACCGCCTGCAATCCTCCAGAAGCCAGAAGCATCGATCGGGGGCCGGCATGTCACTGTTGGCAAGAACTGCGCGACGTCGGCACAGCGTGGCGATGCCCGCGCGATCGTGATCGCAGGGGCTGCTTCGCGGGTCCACAATCCGCCTCGTCAGATCTCGCAGGGCAACGAGGAAATCGTCACTTTCCTCCCCGCTGAATCCGTGTTCTCGCAGGATTCCAAGCCGTTGCCTAAGGTCGAAAGTGTAACATGAAAAGACAATCTCGAACTCGATCTTGTCGTGAAGCGAGGGATGGACGGTCAGCCGATTAATGTAGTAGTTCACCAACCGCTCGGCGAAACTGTCGCTTACCTGGCTCGGGACGAATGAGTTGAAGCTCGCGCGGACATCTATGTAAGGAATGCCGAGCAGGTCAATCATCAGCGGGAAGCCACGCAGGTCTCGATAGCCATAGTCCCACCGCTGGTGGGCCCAAACGCTGTCGGTCACCAGATCGCGATAGAGGGAGAGTGCCAGCGGCCTCGGTCGCACACCGAGCATCTCGGCCGGATTCCAGTCCGGCATGATGCCGAGCACCGACGACTGGCCGCAACAGAGTGGGTGTTTCGCAAGGAAATCCGCGGCCTTTTTCTGGGCCCGCTTCAAACCAGCGCGGTGGGCACTCAAGTCGCGGTTGAGCCTTGCGTCATGGAGGGGTCTTGCCTGCAGTAGAACAGGAACGTCGGCGTCTCCGCAGAATGCGAACTCCACGTCGACCGCCGCCCACTCCGTAGCAGCTTCGATCTCGAGCAGGAGACGGATGACCGCTCCGAGCCTCCCCGGTGGCAATTGATCGCCATCGCGAAAATGATAGTAGCATTCGAGATCATTGGTGTGGCCCGCCGTCACAGCGGTCGTGTCGCCGGTGGTGCTGTAGTTGAGGACGAAATAGGGCCGACCTGAGCCCACCTCATGGCTCGTTGCGACGCCGCTCATAGTGACGTCCTGGAGCATCGGCTGTACCAGGATGTGCTCCCGATCGCCGTTAAAGCCGCGATATGATCGTAGGACGGCCTCAATGGCGTTGCGCAGCTGCTCAGGTCCACGAACGTCCTGGACGGAGCTGAAATGGCCCGCAAGCGACTGGCCAGCAACATCCTCGACCGAGACGCTGGAGCGGACGATCAGGGAAGCGCTTGCCCATTGGTGGGAAAGAATGTGTGCAATGACACTAGCCGAGCTGTCACGCCAGTCGGCAACTGTGCAGGTCGCTTGCTCGAGAACGGTCGCGGCGACCAATCGGGATGCCAGATACGATAAGGTCGCAGACTTGTCGCCGAACAGTTTCATTGATCAAGACTCCTGCGCGCGAGCCGTCCAGGCTCGCGTACGATAGTGAAGCGTCAGTTGCGCGTCGCTTTCCGTTTCCTGTTCAATCAACCTGAGGATTTTCGTCCACCGATCCTGACCTGCCTGGACCTGTACGTCGTTGACGGATTGCCAGATGCGCAGGTAACGTTCTCGAGACATGCGCTCGACGTGCGCTGCCTCGAGAAAGAACACATCACCAAACCAGCCGTCTTGCTGCAGCAACACTTCAACGTCATGCGTGTAGGATGGTGCGCCGGAGGAGCGCCGCTTCAGCTCTGGGACAATGTCCCGGATGATCTCGTCGATATGCCGCTGAGCGCTGTCGCGCTCGAGGTCGCGGGGATTCCAGAGCACGGTAAGGTACCCGCCGGGTCGGAGAATTCGGTGAAATTCCCGGAGAGCGCACAGCGTGTCGGTCCAATGGAAGGCTGATGCCATGCACACCCAATCGACGGAATGTTTCGGTAGGGTGGTCGCCTCCGCAGTCCCGGCGACCCAAGTAAATGATTCCGTGACATTGGACTGGCGCATCGCCTCGCGTCGCATCGCTTCGTTCGGCTCCACGGCGGTTCCGCTCAGTCCGGACAGAGCAAGCTGCCGTGTGAGAATTCCGGTCCCGGCTCCGACGTCAGCGACGCAAGCCCCCTGGCGGTCGGCGCCAGTAAACCTGATGAGGCATCGTACGACCGTGGGAGAGTAACCGGGTCGATACACGTAGTTGGCGGCAAGCGATGTGAAGTCTCCATGGCGCATATCGGTCACCCTCTACGGATCCACATAAGGGAGAGCCGTTCGACGATTTGCGCGGGGCTCTCCTCGCCGCCGTTGTCGATGACGATGTCGGGCGCGCAGGGCTCCTCGAACGGCTGATCGAGACCCGGAATGTCGTTGATGCGGCCCTCGGCGGCGTTTGCATAGAGTGTCTTCGAGTCGCGCTGGCGCAGCACAGAGAAGGGGACCCGGAGGTAGATCTCTCGATAGTTGCCGAGGTTTCGGCGGTTCCACTGTCGCGCAGCCTCGAACATGGAGACGGTCGCGCACACCGCGTCGGTGCCTTGCAGATTGAGTTCTTGGCACCATCGTCCATAAATCCCCGCTAGGTTCTCCCTTTCGGCACGGCCATACCCGAAGGTGCCACCGAGGATCTCACGCATGCGGTCGCCATCAACCAGAACGGCGGGTGATCCCTCAGATCTCAGCCGGGCACAGAGCAAACGCGCAATTGTGGTCTTGCCGGAGTCGGGAAGACCCGTAATCCAATAAGTCGTGCCAATTGGTCCACTGGTGAGTCCGGTGCCTCGGTGACCATCGGGCGACAAGTGGCTTGTATTGTCGGATTGTTTTGACAGGCCGCTAGCCATAGCCAAATCTCGTGAGTGCGATCGGCAACGACGCTATCGGTCGATCTCGATATATCAAAGAAAATACTCAAATATCGGAATGAAAATATCGGCGGATGTTTTTGCTTGGCATGTCAGCCGATCGGATCGATGTCGACAGAGGTCATGAAGATGCGAATATTGCGACGTGGGGATGCGGCGGCGTCGCGATCGATCGGCAGATCCGGATCGATCAAGGCGGCGAGTTCGTGTCGCGCGATCTCGACGTACGGACTTGTCAGCGTGGCGTCACGCTGGATGGTTGTCGCTGCAGACAGCGGCGCGATGGCGTTCGGACTGATCGTGCGGCGTCCAAAACCTGGCGTCTCGATTGGTCGCACTGCGGCGCGCCGATCTGTACTGATGATCTCATCCATCGTGGCAGCGACCGCCACGTGGTGCGCGCCTGCTGGAGGCGACGGCTTGTTGCCGCCGCTTGGGGATTTTAACGAAGACCCGAATGCGTTTGGCCTTGATGAGCTTCGAAAGTCGCTGTGCGCCAGGAGTCACCACAGGACATTGCCCGGTTCTTGGTATCGGTGAAGCAGGACATGCCTTGAGCGGGGGAGGGCCACTTGTCGTCACGGTCGGTGAGGCGCGACTCCGGCTGCCACCCTGAGAACTACCTGGCCTTCTGGACCAAGCCGGGCAGGTGGTGGGAGCCGCGCCCGAGGCTGATCGCATGTCAGAGGGTCCTCCGAGCAAAGCTTGAGGTCACGCAACGAGTGTGAGTTTCGGCTCGAGCAACGCACTGTGGAGCCCGGTTTGGCAGCGAACGGCTTCAAGGGTCGATGGCGATACGTCGATATAGGCCGCGACGATCTCGTGTCCATACTGCCGTAGCGTCGGCCCAATGTAGGTTACGGGACAACCGTTGCCAGAAATGACGTACTTGAAAACCCAGGTTGGCATGACGCCGAGATAGCGCGAGATGCCATTGGCAGCGCCAAATTCCTGGCAGCCAAGGACCAAATGGGCCACCACATCTCGCCGAGTGATATTGTCAATGTCGCGATCGCAGCCGAAGCGGGAAGCCTCCCAGATCGAGTCGCTTTCAGGTAGCTCGACGTCGGCCAAGTCTGGCCACAGCGACTTGACCATATAAGGCCGCGTTGTGGGGATCAGGCGTGTGGTACCGAGCGCGCGATTCTGATCGTCAACCGCCAGGATGTAGGTCGCAGCCGGTGTGTCAAATTCGTCATATTCGATCTCTCGATAATTTGGCACGCTCCACTTCTGTCGTTTCACGAACATCTTGTAGCGCAGCCGATGGTGTGAGATCCAAGCTTCGCCATGCTGGTGCACGGTCTCCCAAGTGATTGCTAAGGTACGCATGCGCTTCGTCCAACTGCGGTAATACATCCTCGATCACCAAGGTATCCGACCGAAACGAAGCAAGTGAAACTACCAAATCGAGTAGGGGGCCCCATTTTCCGCGTGACGCGGCAGCAGCCTCTCAACCGCCAGCCACAAAGGGCTTTTCCCCGATGCATTTGAACAGGCCGAAGAAAGTTTAGGCGATCTTCTCTCGAACCTTGTCAATTGCAGAAAAATGCAGCTCGACACATCCTCAGAAGGAGTCATTCACGGTGGAAGTTCGCCGGACGAATCGTCGGTGGAAGTTGTGCTCGAATCAGGACAGGGGAGCTGCGAGCGACAAATCCGAATGAAATGCGCTCAAAAGATCATTGCAAGCTAACGAGAGCAATAAGGGCCTTTGCTAGTGACGGGCGCGAGCGCCCCAATTGTATTGCAGATGCTACGACTGCCAAGATTGCAACGCCTTGTAATACTTCAATAATACGTAGAGCCGTGTTCTACTCAAGGGTGAACAGGCGTCGTAACGCGCCAATTGCACGAAACTGACCGAAATGGTATTATGGGATTATTAGCGTGGGTTTTATTCAGGCTGCACGGCTTTTGCGTGTTGCGGGCGGCTCGGATTGGATCAGACCTGAGCATCACAGTTGCGGCAAGCGAAATGGAACCAGTCTCCGATAGCCAAGTCACGGAGAACAGGGCCATGTGAGCTGGCGTCCTGAGGCTTAAAATGGACCTCTTCAGCTTCGTAGAATGCTCCAATCGAACACGATCTCTTACGACGCTGTTCGAACTTCTGGTCAATTGCGCAATAGATGAAGGATTCAGTGAGGTCGCCTATGGAGCGCTGACCTACACGGAACCAGTCCATTTGTCGGGGCACGCACCACCTGCCGTTGCCACGAATTTTCCGCCACAGTGGTGCAATCGCTATTTCGAACGCAGGTACTATGAGATCGATCCTGTGGTCCGCAGGACGCCTACGTTTTCGGGGCCGTTTCTGTGGGATCAACTCGTCGATCGCTGTCAGTTGCAGGCCAGCGAGCAGCTGGTCCTGGAAGAGAGCCGGGAGGCGGGTCTGAAACATGGCATCAGCGTGCCGTTGTTCGGACCGGCCGGTCGTGTTTCGGTTGTGTCGTTCGCCTCCAGGTTCGACGATGTCGATCCTCTGCATCACGTGAGTCATCTCAACGCGCTGGCGTGGCAGTTTCACATCGCGTTCGCAGAGATTGCGCCGCCGCCGGGACGAAGCAACGCCAAAGTCGAGCTATCGGCGAGGGAAAAAGATTGTCTCAAATGGACCGCCGCGGGCAAATCGTCGTGGGACATTGGGATGATTCTGAAGATCAGCGAAAACACTGTTAGCTTCCACCTCAAGAACGCGATGCGGAAGTTCGGGACGACAAGCCGAACCGGTGCAGTCGTTCAAGCGATACGACTGAACCTCATCGAATTTCCCGAGCGCGCAGGCGCGACGTTAGCAATGTAGCCGTCAGCCGTTGCTGCGCGGAGACCTGTAAGGCCGGTTCTGCAAGCCTTTTAGATGAAGAACACCGACAGGACGGCATACGAATCGGCAGACTGCTTCAATCAGGAGGCGCAATCACCGGTGCGTCCCAGTCGATCCCATCGATAGGCGCCTCCCAATATCGGGCATCACATGGGGCGCGTGGGGTCGCGCGGCGAGCCGGGCTGACCCGGCGCGACCAGCGCCCAGCCGTCGACGAATATTGGGCGCCGATCTGCTCGGCGACCGCCTGTCCGTTGGTCGCGATCGAACCGGAATGCGAGGCGGGTACGTCGCGCTTGAGGTTCAGCCATGCGATATGTTCGGTCGACTTGCCATTGCCGCCTCACCACGGGATGGAGCGCTGCTCGACGATCGCGTTCAGCCGCGTCTTGCCGATTTCCCCCGTTGACAAATTAGGCTTGCGGCGGGCCCAGCGAGCGAACGGGGCTGCGGCCGCGGCGCGTCCGCCAGATCACTCTCGAATGATCCCAATTTGATCGACAAGCTGCATGACGTGGTCGGGCCTTTATGTCGATCCCCCGATCCCCCAGGGTGCCGTCGTGCTCTCGGTCACCAAGAAGAACCGAATCCAGCCGCTTAACCGCACCCAGCCAAGTCTGAGATCTGAAGAGGCGACGCGCTGCCACCATGACCAAGAACCATAAGCGCAACAGGATCAGCTCCTGTTTGCAGCCTTCGGCATGATCGAAGGCAAGGTCGTCGGACGCGCATGCAGAAGCATAGGCACCAGGCGTATTCCGCTTTCTCGATCATATCGAGGTCCAGATTCCGGCGAAAGGGCTGTCCACGTCATCCCAGCCGACCATGCTTCCCACACACCACTCGAAAGGCTGCAAATGGCTGGATCGGCATCGGCGTTTTCACCTTCTCGCGGCCACCGTGTCCTTGCGGCTCAATGCCGTGCGAAGAGTCTTCGCTGAGCTCTCCATGCCATTCGCAAAAAAGTGCGCCACTGCCGGATCCTTCGGACAAGGGCGTCGAGACCTATCAAGATTGGTAGTTGCACGGCTGCAGCATGATGTGGTTGAACCCCCTCTCGGAGTTCCTGAGCTGCTCACCGTTGCACCAACGGTTCAACGGGCGGCGCGGCCGGCCGCTGAGGAGAGGCGAATGCCGCGGCGAATTGCCCTTTCCCATGGAGCTCGGTTGATGGCACACGCGCGAGGCGTCGCCCTTTCCAGTATAAAGGGCTGCAAGATGTCCAAAAGGAAAACCCGGTGCTTCGGCGAGATTCTCGGCACACAGCGTTCTACCATTCACTACCCGGGCACGTAAGAGATGTATCACGCAAGGCAAGCGGCGAGCCGCAAAGCTTCGTCTGTTCCTCGCTTCTCGGAGGAGGTACGAGCCTGCATCAGTCCAGACGAGCGATACCTGGCGGTAACCTCGATAGAGCACGGTTCGGCTGTCATTACGATTGTCAGTGGGCGAATGAGCATCGATATCCCGCCCGACTCAGACTCGATTTCGGTCTCTTTCCTTACGAAGGTGTATGGTGGCCCCTTGGACGGAAAGACATGGCGCAGCAATTCCTCGCGGAGCGCTCTCGCGAACCACATCGTTGCGGTGATGGAAACAACCGAGGCGGTCACGCCTGATACGGATCGAGTGACGTAGCTGCGCGATGATGAGGTGGCCTTCTTTTCGCTATCTCCCAGATTACTCATAGCGCAAGCAGTGGACTGTTGCCTACGGCCCCAAGCGGAGTTCAGGCTACATTGGCGGCAACGACGCCGGATTTGGTTCGTCGAGCTCGCTCGACGCCGCGCCAACGATGCAGACCTTCGGTGTGGCTGAGGGTCTAAGGCCTCCACGTGAGTACTTTGGTATGCACCCACGCCTGTTCAGCTCAGTCCGCGATCTTCGTACCTCAGCCTCCCACTCGACAGCGAGCCAGGATGCCTCGGGCAACCGTCGGCGAGCTGACGATTCCAAACCCTATTCGACGGTACGAAACCGTGCGGATGCCGATGACGCCTTGGAAGGTCGCAGGCGGGCACTTGGCCTGCTCAATCTGCTGAAATACGCTGAAACTGAAGCAGTCGAGCAGGAGCTGCAAATCACAGCCGTGCTTCTGGGCGCGGCAATCGCCGACGTGGCGGAGCAGCTGGAGCGAGGTGGGAGCTAGAGCGGCGAATTCCAAGATCCGATCGGTTTGTGTCGCACGCTGGTCACCGGAATTTCAAATTCAAAGCCGCCCCAGAATCAATAGCTTGCTAGTAGTGCAGCTTTGACGCCGAAGTTCGCAAACGAGGGTGCCGCGACATGATGCGACCTTCGAATCGGGTGCAGTAGGCCTTGGGATTCTACGCTTGTGCGACCGAACATGGATCCTGTTCACTCGGTCACGATATCATCGCTGTGAACGATCAGGTTGCGAGCCAGATCGATCGGTGCCACTCCAGTCTCGGCTGCTGTTAGCCGCCGAGCCTCCTTTAGCTCGAAACTCGAGCAAAGAGCCAGACCGCGGGCGATTTCCTTGCCATCTAGATCGCGGACGGCAACTACGTTACCGCGTGCGAAATGTCCGACAAAGCCCCTGATACCGGTCACGTCGAGATTCCGTCCCCGTCGAATCTCCTCAGCGGCGGTGAGATGTACAACGAGATCCCCAGAAGGTGCAAAGCTGCTCGC
>Ga0210408_10001779_pt1 | contig 21861 bp, 20 predicted proteins | sample IncBWH4MmetaG_FD_155471 | JGI IMG/M metagenome (GOLD analysis project Ga0210408, IMG submission 155471) | Forest soil microbial communities from Barre Woods Harvard Forest LTER site, Petersham, Massachusetts, United States - Inc-BW-H-4-M | ecosystem: Environmental > Terrestrial > Soil >...
CGTAGCGCATTGTCTTCTTGGACAGCAATTGAATGACCAAGGCCGTCCACTTGTCTGCGATCCGATCGAGCACGAGCCGGGAAGGACACTGCGAATCCATCACTGAAGCCATGCGCTTTTGTAAGCCGCAACCAATCTACGTGCAAGCCCGCAGGTAACGAACCAAGAAGCCTGTATGACCACGTTAGGCTGTTTGACTAGATGCGTCTGTATCCGAGATTTGGATATGTCATTGGAATTGCTTTTAGACGAAACCACCGCTGACAGCCGGGCGATCCCTGCCGATGCCGCCGCGCACCCGAACGATTCGGCTTTGCTCGACGAATATTCACGCACGGTCGTCGCCGCGGTCGCTCGCGTCGCGCCTGCGGTGGTGAAGATCGACATCAAACAACGGATCAACGCGCGTCGCGGTCCGAGCGAGATCGGTGGAAGCGGCTCGGGATTCCTCATCGCACCGGACGGATTCATTTTGACCAACAGCCACGTGGTGCATGATTCGAGTGCGATTACGGTCAATTTGCCAGACGGGCGCGAATATCCAGCTCAGCTTGTCGGCGATGATCCCGACACCGACCTCGCTATTGTGCGAATCGACGCGCCGAATCTCGTCCATGTCCGACTGGCTGACTCGGAGAGTTTGCGGGTCGGACAAATTGTGATCGCGATTGGTAATCCGCTCGGATTCCAGGCAAGCGTGACCGCTGGGGTGATCAGCGCGCTGGGACGTTCGATGCACGCGCAGTCCGGTCGTTTGATTGATAACGTCATTCAAACCGACGCGGCTTTGAATCCGGGCAACTCTGGCGGACCGCTGGTGAATTCGGCAGGCGAAGTGATCGGCGTTAACACGGCGATGATTCGTCCAGCGCAGGGAATTTGTTTCGCCATTGCCAGCAACACCGCGCGGTTTGTCGCGGGTTGGCTGATCAAGGACGGAAGAATCCGGCGCAGCTACATCGGCGTCGCCGGCCAGGACGTGCCGATTCATCGACGAATCGTTCGTTTTTATAATTTGCCGCGCGAGACAGGAGTGCTGGTTGTCTCAGTGGAAAACGAAAGCCCGGCAGTGAAGGCCGGATTACGCGACGGCGACGTGATCGTGGCTTTCAACGGCGAACCGGTAGCCAACATTCACGAACTGCACAAGCTGCTAATGGCGGAGCAGATCGGGGTCGAATCGAAAATGCTGATCGTTCGCCACACCGAGAAGTTGGAATTGTCGATCTCTCCGGCGGAATCGCGTCCCCGCGATTGATCTCGGCTTGCCTTTCATTTTGCGCTGAATCACGCTCACGCCTCTCGTGAAAATTCTCGTCATCGGCGGCGGCGGGCGCGAGCACGCGCTGACTTGGAAATTGAAGCAGTCGCCGGCGGTCGATCGGATTTTTTGCGCCCCGGGAAATGCGGGCACGGCGAGCATCGCGGATAACGTCGCGATTCCGGCGACCGATTTGCTGCAGTTGCGTGATCTTGCCAAACAAAACGATGTCGATCTAACCGTGGTCGGGCCGGACGATCCGCTGGCGATGGGGATCGTCGATCTTTTTACGGCGGAGAAGTTGCGCATTTTCGGCCCCACCAAATCTGCCGCGCGCCTCGAATCGTCCAAGATTTTCGCGAAGGAATTGATGCGCGCGAGAAAAATTCCAACAGCGGACGCGCGGACGTTTTCAGACAGCGAGGAGGCGTTGCGATATTGCGAACAGTTAAAATTTCCGGTCGTGATTAAAGCCGATGGACTCGCGCTCGGAAAGGGCGTGATCATCGCGTCCGATTCCCAGGCAGCCAAGGCGACCATCAGTGCGATGATGAACGAGCGCAGATTCGGTGAAGCTGGCCGCCGCATCGTGATCGAAGAATTCTTGCGCGGAACCGAATGTTCTTTGCACGCACTGGTCGACGGAAAGAATTATCGGCTACTGGAATCGGCCCGCGACCACAAACGCGTGTTCGACGGCGATCAAGGCCCAAACACCGGCGGGATGGGCGCTTTCAGTCCGGCCAATAATTGGAACGCGCAGTTGCAGTCGGAGCTCGAGAAAGAAATCATGCAGCCGCTGTTGGATGGATTGGCCAAGGAAGGCGTCATTTATTGCGGGCTATTGTATCCGGGATTGATGATCACGACCGACGGTTCGCGCGTGCTCGAGTTCAACTGCCGATTCGGCGATCCGGAAACGCAGGCGCTTTTACCGCGAATGAAATCCGATTTGGTGCCGCTATTGGAGGCAACGATCGATGGCAAGATCGACAAACATTCAATCGAGTGGGACGAACGCGCTTCCGTCACGGTGGTGCTGGCTTCGGGCGGCTATCCGGGAAACTACGAAACCGGGAAAAAGATTTCGGGTTTGGACGAGGCCGCAAAATTGGAAGACGTTCAGGTTTTTCATGCCGGAACAAAAAAGATTGGTGGTGAGACTGTCACCGCCGGCGGGCGCGTTCTGGCAGTGACCGCTCTCGGACCGACCATCGCGAGTGCGCGGAAGCGCGCTTATGAGGCGGTGCCGCGCATTCATTTCGACGGTTGTCACTACCGGCGCGATATTGCTCTAAACGCGACGAGCAGCTAACAATCAAGTGATGTTCAATTGGGCGAGGATAACGGCGATTTCGGTCTTACTTGCGGTGCAACTCCACGGCCAAGCGCCGGCGCCGTCATCGGCGCCGACAACGAGCAGTCCCGCTTCAGCCAAATCTCCAACACCGTCGCCATCGGCCAATCCGACGAACGAGCAAATCGTCAACTCGTTAGGCGAGGCCGATCTGCAGTCTGCGATCTCGCTTTTAAAAAGCAACTTCACCAGCCCGGACGCGCTCACCGAAGCGGAGTTGAATCGCGCTACGCTCACCGGCTTGCTGGTTCGCATACCCGGCGGATTAAGGCTTCTGCCGAGCCGGGACAGCGCAACGGCTGAGCCTGGCAGTCCGTTTTACAGCGAGATTTTCGAAGGACACATCGGTTATCTGCGAGTGGGCGAGTTCAACAATGCAAATCTCAAGGAGCTCGACAAAAAACTGCAGGAGTTCGCACAAAAAAAGGCCGACGCGATAATCGTCGATCTTCGGGCGAGTAACGCGAGCGACTTCGGCGTCGCGGCCGAGTTCGCGAAACGTTTTTGTCCCAAAGGGAAACCTCTCTTTACTGTGCGCAAACAGGGTGCGCGCCAAGATCGGCAATTTACTTCCGATCGCGATCCGTCTTTTCAGGGTCTGATCGTGGTCCTCGCCGATGGCGACACGGCCGGCGGTGCCGAAGCGCTCGCCGGTGTGCTCAAGCTTTACGATAAGGCGCTGGTTATCGGTCAGCCGAGCGCAGGCCGCGCGGTCGAATATTCCGATCTGCCATTACCGAGCGGCAAAATTTTGCGGGTCGCGGCTGCGGAAGCAGTTCTTCCCGACGGACAGCCATTGTTTCCGGCCGGTGTGAAGCCGGATTTGCCGGTCGAAATGTCCGCCGTCGAAAAGCGCCAGATCTTTCGGCTTAGCGGGGAAAAAGGAATGAGCCCGTTTGTTTACGAAACGGAACGGCCGCACCTGAACGAAGCGGCATTGATTGCAGGAACAAATCCAGAGATCGACATTCCCGACGCCCAACGTCGCAACCGCGCCCGGCAGGGACCCTCGCGCGATTCGGTTCTGCAGCGCGCGCTTGACGTTGTGACGTCGCTCGAGATTTATCAGAAGCACTGAAGTGCACCCGCTGGAAGACCGAATCGGCTACAAATTTCGCAATCCACTCTTACTCGCCGAAGCGCTAACCCATCCGAGCCTCGGCCACGAGACCCAGCAACGGCATTTCGATAATCAACGCCTCGAATTTTTGGGCGACGCGATTCTTCAACTCATCATCACCGAATATCTTTTCGGACATTTTAAAGACCAACCGGAAGGTCAGCTGACGAAATTGCGTTCGCGCCTGGTCTCGCGAGATGCACTGAAAGCCCACGCTGCCGCGCTTGATCTCGGCCAGTTCCTTTTAATGGGGCGGGGCGAAGAAGCCAGCGGCGGCCGCGCCCGAACATCGACACTGGCCGATGCATTTGAAGCACTGATCGGCGCAATCTATCTCGACGGCGGATTGGAAAAGACGAAGAAATTTATTTTGGACCAAGCGAAAGCGGATTTGGCTCAGCTGGCGAAGGAACCGGTCGATATTAATCCCAAGGGACACTTGCAGGAGTTGTTGCAAGGCATTTCACCGCGGAGCCCGGTCTACGAAGTTCTTTCCCAAAGCGGTCCCGAACACGACAAGCGATTCCTCGTGCAAGCAGTCTGGGAAGGAATCGTGCTCGGCAAAGGACGCGGCCGAAGCAAGAAACAGGCGGAAACGGCCGCCGCGGAAGAAGCGATGCAGCTCAAGCGCTGGAAAAAACTAAAGAAAAAACGCCGCTAATGCTTTAATGCGTGAACATCATCCCATCGGAGATGATTTTGAATTGCGCGGGTCACAAATTTTTTCGCGTCGCCGATCGCATCCACTAACGGCAAACCCTTTGCCAATCCCGCGGTGATCGCCGCGGAATAAGTGCAGCCAGTTCCGTGCGTCGCGACATCGCGAACGAACGCCGCAGAAAATTCTGTGATCTTGCCGTCAGCGAATAAAAGATCGACAGCATTGTCGCCCGGCAGATGTCCACCCTTTAGCAAAATTGCAATTTTGAATTTGCGCGCTAACTCGCGGCCGGCGCGCTCCATTGATTCGCGATCTCGAATTTTGTCAGCCCCCAATTGCACGGCCTCATCAAGATTCGGTGTGATCAACGAAGCGATCGGAAACAATTCATTTCGGTAGGCATCGATTGCATCGGGATTGAGAAGCCGATCGCGACTGGTCGCTGTGATTACCGGATCGACCACTAGCGGAATGTCGCGTCCAAGATCGACAATCGTTTGGACAACGGCGGAAATGATCGCGGCCGAATAAAGCAAACCGGTCTTAATCGCCGCGATCGGAAAACTTTTCGCGACAACTTCGATCTGCTCGTGAACCATTTCGGGGCTGATCGGCTCGATTCGCGAAACTTTGCCGGGAATTTCCGCGACCACGCAGGTCACTGCGCTCAATCCGTAAACCTTGAACGCGCTGAACGTTTTGAGATCGGCTTGAATGCCAGCGCCGGCGCTGCTGTCGGAACCGGCAATTGTAAGAGCGATCGGAATTGTAGCGGCGCTCTGTGAGCGCCGAGAGCTTTGATTAGCCATTTGGTTCGGCGGTCACAGACCGCCGCTACAGAGAAAATCTTACGCGCCGTCGTTGCCGATCGCCTCGACGGGGCAGCCTTCCATTGCTTCTTTGCAGAGACCTTCTTCCTCCGGATTTTCCGGCTGTTTGTAAACGTAGGAATGGCCGCCGTCGTCGTTTCGTTTAAAATTCGCCGGACCGGTCTCGCGACACAAATCGCAGTCGATGCATTGCTCGTCGACATAAAATTTTCCGGCAGCGTTTTCCGGATATTTATTTGCGGCGTCGGCCATGTTTTGTCTCGTTGAGTGAGACAAAACCTAAGGACAAACGCATGACGGCGCAACGGAATTTGACCTTTGTGAAAATTCCACCCGACCGTAATTTCGGTTCAAAGCGAAGCATCTGGAACGGATGAAAACGGAAACGATCAAAACCCTGCGCGCATTCTTGATCGAATTGGCCGTCTACGCCGTGCTGGTAATCGCCTATTTTTTTCTGGTGCTGCATTTTCTCGGCAACGGTTTGCGGCAGCTTGAGGTGAACCATCGATACACTTACGCCGGCGTGTCGATCCTGCTCATCATTGGACAAGCTGTTCTGCTCGAGAACGTGACCACATTTCTGCTCCGGTTGCTCCGAGGGCGTTCCGAATAATTATGTTGTTTCCGATTTCCGGCGCACACATCAGCCCGATTTATCTCGCGGTGATCGGGTTCTTGATTGGAATACTCGGCGGGTTCTTCGGCGTGGGGGGAAGTTTTATCGCCGGCCCGGCGTTGCGCGCAGTTGGACTTGATTGGAACTTCGCCGTCGGCACCGATCTGGCGCACATCGTCGGCAAATCCGTGGTTGCGGCCAAGCGCCACCGCGCGTTGGGAAATGTCGATCTTAAGCTCGGGTTGATCATGGCTTTCGGCACGATCGGTGGCGCGGAAGTCGGCGCGCAGCTCATTCAAATGTTGAAACGCGCCGGCAACGTCAATTTGGTGGTGAGCATCGTTTCGATCGCCGTCTACGTGAGCATCTCGAGCTTCATGATTTGGGAAAGTAGGAAAACGCTCGCCTCGAAAAAGCCGTTGCCGCCGGCCTCGGCCAAAGGCGCTAAACAGGATCGCTCCGCCTTCCAACACGTCACTCGCGCGATTCAGCGACTGAAACTCGCGCCCATCATCCATCTGCCGGTCTCTGGCGTGCGGATTTCGCTTTGGATAATTTTGGCGGTCGCGTTTGTTGGCGGATTGTTCAGCGGTTTTCTCGGCGGCGGCGCCGGTTACATCCGGATGCCGTCGATGGTTTACGTGCTCGGAATCCCAACTCATCTCGCGGTCGGCACCGATCTTTTCGAAATCATTATCTCGGCCAGTTATGGAACATTCAGCCACGCGGTCAAAGGCAACGTCGACATTCTCATCGCGCTGGTGATGCACACCGGCGCAGCGATCGGCGCCCAGATCGGCGCGATTTCGACTCAATATTTTGCGGGACCGAAAATCCGGCTGGCGTTCGTCCCATTGCCACTAATCGGTGCGGCCATTGTTATTTACACGCTTTTCACCGGCCACAAATTGTAACCGCGATGAAGATTTTGATTTGCAGCGATGGAATGCCGGCCGCCGACAGCGCGACCAAGCTCGGCTCAATGCTGGCCGCGCCGCTGCAAGCTGAGGCGACCCTTCTCGGCATCGCCGAAAAATCCACGGATGAGCCCGCCTTGCGCTCAGCGTTGGAAAAACAAGCTCAATGGCTCCGCGAGAAAAATGTCTCGCCTCAAATCGTGGTCGGCGCCGGCGATCCCGTTCGCCAGATTGTCGATGAAACGACCAAGTCAAAATACGATCTCGTGATCATCGGTGCGCGCAGAACGGGCTCGACCGGTCCGCATTGGCGCTCCGAGAAGATGTATGAAGTGATCAAATCCATTTCGCCGCCGGTACTCGTGGCAATGGGCGAATGGGCGGAGCTGAAACGTTTCCTGGTTTGCACCGGCGGCAAGGAATTCATTGAAGCAGCGTTGCAATTGACCGGCCAACTTGCGAAGGCCGTTGGAGCGTCGATCACCTTGCTTCATGTTATGGCTGAGCCGCCCGCGATTTACGCCGATCTGGTGCGACTCGAGGAAGATGTGACCCGATTGCTCGAATCAAACTCAGAACTCGGGATCAATCTGCGGGCTCAAAAAGAAGATCTGGAAGAACTCGGCGTGTCTGCAGAAGTGCGCGTTCGGCATGGAATCGTGGTCGAACAGGTTTTCGCCGAAGCGCGCGAGCGAAATTACGAGTTGATCGTTACCGGTTCCTCGCAGGCGCGCGGCATGTTACGGCATTACATTATGGGCGATCTGACTCGGAGCATCCTTAATCACGCTAATTGTCCGGTCCTGGTCGCCCGCGCCGGGGCGAGTGTTAGCCCGCGCGGAATCTGGCGATCAATTCGGCGCGCGTTCGCGACCAAGCCGTCAACACCCGTCGCGTAGTTGTTCGGTTGAAATTTCGCCACGCATCAGGGCTTCGCCGACGAGAACTGCATCCGCCCCGCATGCTCTTACCCTTGCAACATCGGCCGCCGTTTTGATTCCGCTTTCGCTAACGAGCACAACTTCGTCCGGCACTTCGTGGCACAGTTTTTCGGTGACACTAAGATCGACTTCGAACGTGGTCAGGTCGCGATTGTTGATTCCGATCGTTTCCGCTCCGGCTTCCAGCGCGCGTTGTAATTCATCGCCACTGTGGACTTCGACGAGCGGGTCGAGGCGATATTCTTTGGCGGCTTTGAGCGCGCGAACCAGCTGATCCTGGGTCAACGCCGCCACAATTAGGAGAATCGCGTCCGCTCCGTTGGCCGCCGATTCCGCAATTTGCACGCGATCCCAAATGAAATCCTTCCGCAACAATGGAATTGAAACTGCGTCGCGCACTTTTGTCAGATGTTCCAAACTGCCCTGAAAGAACTTCGTGTCGGTTAAAACGGAAATCGCGTTCGCGCCAGCTCGCTCATACTGTCTCGCGATCTCAACTGGTTCGAACGATTCCGCGATCACGCCGGCCGATGGCGACGCTTTTTTGATCTCCGCGATGACCGCAATCCTGTTATCGTTCGATTGAATCGCCGCGCGAAAACCGCGGAAATCGGTTCGCGCTCGCGCTTGTCGATCCAACTCGGCTGCGCGCGGCTTCAACCACTCGATCTCGTTCCGTTTAGCCGCGAGAATTTCTTCCAGCCGATTCATGTTCGTCCGGAACGTAAGCCGCTTGAGTCCGATGCCAACGAATGTAATCTTTGCCGCTCCCGCGCGCCGATGTAGCTCAGCTGGTAGAGCAACGGTTTCGTAAACCGTAGGTCGCCGGTTCAATCCCGGCCATCGGCTCCGCTCTAAATCTTCGGCCGCTGTTTGTGCCAGTCGGTGCTTTGCTCGTAAGCGTTCGCGATCTGAAAAATCCGGGCTTCGTCGAGTGATTTGCCTAAAACCTGCAGACCGATCGGCAATTGGCTGCCGTTTACTTTGGCCAAGCCGCACGGCACACTGATCCCGCAAATGCCGGCGAGATTTCCGGTGTTCGTGAAAACATCCGCCAGATACATCGCCAGCGGATCGGCGGTACGCTCGCCGAGTTTGAACGCCGGCACCGGGGAAGTCGGCGAGACGATCGCGTCCACTTTTTCGAACGCCTTGACGAAGTCCTGTCGGATCAGCTCACGGACTTTCTGGGCGCGAACGTAGTAGGCGTCGTAATAACCGGAACTCAGCACATAAGTGCCGAGAATAATGCGCCGTTTCACTTCCTGACCGAAACCTTCCCCGCGCGTGCGCCCGTAATGATCGAGCAAATCTTTGGGATCTTTCGCGCGATAGCCATAACGAACACCGTCGAACCGAGCGAGGTTGGCTGACGCTTCCGCCGTTGCCAGAAAATAATAAACCGCGATCCCGTAATCGGTGTGCGGCAAGGTAACATCGACAATTTCTGCGCCGAGCGATTGCAGTTGTTTGATCGCAGCATCGACAGCCGATCTCACCTGCAGGTCGATCCCTTCGATCATGTACTCCTTTGGCAATCCCAATCGCATTCCCTTCAAATCGCGTCCGAGATTTTTTGTGTAATCAGGAACCGCGTCGGGCAACGACGTCGAATCGTATGGATCGTGACCAGCCATCGCGTTCATGATCATCGCCGAATCGCGCACGGTTTTGGTGAGCGGACCGACCTGATCGAGCGAAGAAGCGAATGCGGTCACACCGAATCGCGACACGCGACCATAGCTTGGTTTCACCCCGACAATGCCGCAAAGCGAAGCCGGTTGCCGAATCGATCCGCCGGTGTCGGTGCCGAGTCCGCCGAATGCCGCATCGGCCGCGACTGCGGCTGCTGAGCCGCCGCTCGACCCGCCGGGCACGCGCGACAAGTCCCAGGGGTTACGCGTCACTTTCACGCTCGAGTTTTCAGTGGACGAGCCCATTGCGAACTCGTCCATGTTGGTTTTGCCAAATGGAATCGCTCCGGCCGCGCGCAGTTTCTTGATCACTGTCGCGTCGTAGGGCGATCGATAATTTCCCAGAATCTTCGAGCCGCAGGTGCACGGCTGGCCGATGACGTTAATGATGTCTTTGACCGCAATCGGCACGCCGCCGAGTGGAAGATCGACATCTGCTTTTTCGGCTTCCTTCAACGCAGCCTCGAAATCGATCGAGAGGTAGGCGTCGATTTTGGATTCGACCGCGTCAATACGCGCGCGGACCGATTCGAGCACATTTCTCGGCGAAATTTCTTTGCGGCGAAGACGGGATTGGAGATCGGCGATGGTCAGCGCCGGCAGATCGGCCCGGCTCATTCGACGACTTTGGTAACGATGAAAAGCTGATTCGCTTTGTGGGGCGCGTTGCTGAGCGCTTCCTCGGCCGTGAACCACGGATGGGGCTCGTCTTCGCGAAAGACGTTGAACATCGGGACGGCGTGAGCGGCTGCTTCGACGCGGCTGACGTCCACCTCGCGCAGCTTCTCCGCGTATTTTAAAACGTCGGCCAGTTGCTTTTGGAAAAGGCGCGTCTCTTCGTCACTCAAATTCAGCCGGGCCAGTTTCGACACGTATCCAACGTCGAGATCGGTTGCTTTGGCCATAAATTAGAAATGGAGGTGATTGAGTAACCAAATGGCCGCCGCCAAAAGTGCAATCACCAGCACAACAAAAACAATTCGGCCTTCGCGCCGCTGTTTTCGAAGCGAACCCCGAGGCCGGGCCACTCCGGCTTCGCCTCGCCGCCAGTCTTGCAAAGTCAATGAGACATCAAGCCGGCTGCCGCCCTGGCTCGCGCGCATGAGTAACTCTTCGCGTTGCCGTTTTTCGGCCTCTTCAGCCACTCGCGGTGCATCGTCGATCATCCGCTGGAGTTTGTCCATCTGGTCGCGCAGTTCGGATTCCTGACGCGCCAAAGCTTCTTTGGTTTGATCGAGCGCGGTTGTCGATCTAGGCGAACGTCGATGCATGCAGCGTCACCGGCCGGTTGACGCCATCCAGAAAAAAAGGAAGAGCGCGATAAACCCGAAAACGATCAAGGGCAAACTGAAGGCGAATCCGATCTTCATCCATTGCACCACCGAACGGCCGGCATTGGAAAAAACCGGTTCTACTTCGGCGAGCGGCTCGGCCTCTTCACCTTCGCCGCTTGCCTGCAACCGGCTGCGCTGTTGAGAGAATTCCACGCGCGCGCCTTCCACCGTACTTAGGGCCCGGCTCAATTCCTTATGCAAGTCCGACGGATTCCAGCTTTTCGGATCGATCGCCTCGATCAACTCTAAGTGTTGTCCGAAGCTTTCCCGCATCGCGCGGAGTTGCTCGAGACGTTTTTGCGCGTCATAGGCTTCGCGTTCCAGGACTACAAGCGAACGCGTGAGCTTGTCGCTCATCTCGGCCCGGCCGCGCTCTAGTTCCTCCTGTTTCCGGCTCAGTTCCTCCAGCTCGCGCTTTTGTTTTTCGATCTGATCCTGTTGCCGTTTGAGCTGAAGGAGTTGGTCCTGCGCCTTCTGCACCTGGGAATCGAGATGTTCCGGGGACAGCGGCTCCTCTTCACTCAGTTCCAGCATTTGTTCGATCGGTCGAATTTTTTCCGGCATGTCAAACTTCTTCAATCGCTTCTCACCTCTCGAGCGGTTACCGCTGGGCGGATATTAACGACCGGCGAGCGGATTTCCAATTCTTTTCGCAATGTGACAGTGCGGCTCGCACTCGACATCAACGGCCGGGCATCATTTCGAGAAGGAAACCTTTGAAATATTCGGTCTCGGGAATCGTCGGCAACACCGGATGATCAAGCGCTTGTTCGAATCGGCGCAATCGCCGGGCTGAACGTCGCGCATCGACTAAAGCGTCCGTAATCGTCTTTACAAATGAGTCGTCGCTTACGTGATGCGAACAGGAAAAGGTGGCGAGCAGACCATCTTTGGAAAGAAGCTTGAAGGCGCGAAGATGCAGTTCGCGATAACCGCGAAGTGCATCGCCAAGACCGCTCTTCGTTCTGGTGAACGATGGCGGATCGAGAACGATCAGATCGTATTCCGCTTCCGCTTTCTCCGCGCCACGGAGAAATGCGAACACATCCTGCTCGATCCATCGCACCTTGAGACCGTTTCGTTCGGCGTTTTGTTTTCCGGCCGCAATGTTCTCGGAATTCTCTTCGACAGCTGCCACGTCGGCGCCGCCGGCGCGCGCACACGCCAGCGCAAATGCTCCCTGGTTCGCGAAACAATCCAAAACGCGGCGATCGTGAGCGAACTTCCCGACCACGGAATAGTTCGCCGCCTGATCGAGATAAAATCCGGTCTTCTGCCCGCGCAAAAGATCGACATCCAACTTCAAACCATCGATTTCGATCGAGATTAGTCCGGTCAGCGCGGTTCCCTCCAAAACGCCGGTACGAAGTTCGAGTCCTTCGGCTTTCCGTGCCGGTGAATCGTTTCGCTCAATAATAGTTTTCCATCCGAAAAGATCGACAATCGCGGCGATGATCAGCGGTTTCTTCAAATCCATCGCCATCGTCAGGGTTTGGAGAACGAAATATTCGCCGTAGCGATCGAGAATCACGCCTGGAAGTCCATCGCTCTCGCTCCAAACGATTCGCCGCAGGTTCGGATCGATCTTTCGCCGATCGCGGTAATCGGAAGCTTGGGCAATTCGGCGTTTGAAGAAATCGAGATCGAGGTCTTGACGTTGCCGGGAAAATCGGCGGGCCACGATCTGGGATTTAGAATTGTAAATTGCGCTGCCGATCAACTTGTCGCGGCCGTCTTTGAGCGAAATCACGTCGCCATCGGCCGGTTTACCGAAAACTTTGAGCACCTCGCTGGAGAAGACCCAGTCGTGGCCGTGTAAAATCCGCGCGCGGGGTTTGACGATTAATCCAGCCATGGCGAAGAATGGTAAATGCAAACCGACGCACAATCGATTGTCGATCTTCCGGGAATCAATAAACTGCGCAGCGGGAAAGTCCGTGAAGTTTTCGACCTCGGCGACACTCTGCTCTTTATCGCGACCGATCGCATCTCGGCCTTCGACGTCATTCTGCCGGACCCGATCCCGAAAAAAGGCGCGGTGCTAAATCAGCTCTCGGCGTTTTGGTTCAACAAGTTTGGCAAGATCGACAACCATTTCGTCACTACCGATTTCAACGTTTTTCCCAAACAATTGCGTCCGTTTCGTGAGCAGGTCGAAGGCCGTTCCATGATCGTGAAAAAAACGAAGCCGCTGGCCGTCGAGTGCGTCGTGCGCGGTTACCTGGCTGGTTCGGGTTGGAAGGAATACCAGCAATCGCAAAGCGTCTGCGGAATCAAACTGCCGGCGGGTTTGAAGCAGGCGTCGAAATTGCCCGAACCGATTTTTACACCGGCAACCAAAGCCGATACCGGACATGACGAAAACATCGACATGAAGCGGTGCGCTGAAATTCTCGGCGAAGATGTTGCCAACCAAGTGAAGGCGCTGAGTCTGGAAATTTATTCCGCCGGCCGCGATCATGCGGAAAAGAAGGGGATCATTCTCGCCGACACAAAATTCGAATTCGGAACCATCGACGACAAATTGCTTTTGATCGATGAGGTGCTAACCCCGGATTCGTCGCGATACTGGCCGGCGGATCATTATGCCGAGGGCCAGAGTCCGCCGAGTTTCGATAAACAATTCGTTCGCGATTATCTCGAGACGCTCGATTGGAACAAGACTGCGCCCGGCCCGAAACTACCCGGCGACGTCATCGCGCGAACAGCGGCGAAATACGTGGAAGCGTTCGAGCGATTGACCGGCGAAAAGCTGAAACTGTAGCGGCGTTCTGCGAGCGCCGACGGCGGTAATAGATCGCCGCTACAACAAATCCGCGACCATCGACTTCTCTTCCTTCAACTCGGCGACTGATTTGTCGATCTTGCCGCGGCTGAAATCGTTGACCGGAAGTTTCTGCACTATCTCTAGTTTCGCGCTCCGCACGCGCAGCGGAAACGACGATATCAAGTCTTTCTCGACGCCGTAACTTCCATCCGAACAAATCCCCACGCTGTGCCAATCATCTTTCGGCGTATCGTTGGTCAGAGAACGAACCGTATCGATGACCGCGTTCGCCGCTGAGGCGGCTGAGGAAAGACCGCGCGCTTTGATGATGGCTGCGCCGCGCTGCTGCACTGCGGCGATGAAGTCCTCTTTTAACCATTTTTCGTCGCCAATGACTTTGTCAGCGGGCTTGTTGTCGATCTTCGCATTGTAGAAGTCCGGATATTGCGTGGACGAATGATTTCCCCAGATCGTCATGTTCGTGACGCGGCTGATTTCGACTCCGGCTTTGTGCGCAAGCTGGGCTCGAGCGCGGTTTTCGTCGAGGCGGGTCATGGCGAACCAGCGGTTCTTCGGAATTTCTTTCGCGTTGTTCATCGCGATCAGGCAATTGGTGTTACAGGGATTGCCGACAACGAGAATGCGAACGTCGGCCGACGCGTTTTTCTCAATCGCTTTTCCTTGTCCGACAAAAATTTTGCCGTTGATGCCAAGCAAGTCTTTGCGCTCCATTCCGGCTTTCCGCGGTACGCTACCGACCAGCAACGCCCAGTTGATGTCTCGAAAACCTTCATCGAGGTCGGCCGTGGGGACGATCGATTGCAAGAGTGGAAACGCGCAGTCGTGCAATTCCATCACGACGCCTTCGAGCGCGTTCAGCGCGGCGGGGATTTCGATGAGATGCAACGCGACCGGCTGGTCCGGTCCAAACACTTGGCCGGAGGCGATCCGAAAAACCAGAGCGTAGCCAATCTGTCCGGCGGCGCCGGTAACAGCGACTTTAATCGGAGACTTCATGCTTTTTAATTAGCGGCGGAAGTGCCGGACGTAAAACAGGGATTTCAGAGTCGTCCTGTTTCCTTTAATAGCGTGCGAATAGATTCCATTCGTTTTCGCTCTTTTGGGCTCCCGCGCAATTGCGAAATGCTTCGTTGCATTCGGCGCGTCCAGTTCGACGTCGCGCTGACTCCGGGCACGTTGAACCGATATTTCCGGGCGAGGAGATCGGTAATCATCACCACCGCGAGCCACGACTCGGATTTGAACAGCGCATGCATGATCGCCGGATAAAAATCGCGCTCAAAATCGAGCTCCTGTCCCGCGCGTTTGAATTCTGCGAAGATCGCGATCTTCTCAAGATCGGAGCGCGCTTGATCGGCGGTGTCACCGCTCCCAGTGAATGCCTCCTCCCACATTGCTCGGAGTGGGGGATGGTCATGAGTTGCGTAGGTCGCTACCGATAAGCGTTCGTATTCCGAGCCGGGCGTTACACGGCCGTTATAGAATTCCCATTGCGGAATTTTGAAACCGGCGATGCCTAACGAGCGCAAACTCGGCCGCACGTAATCCGGGACGGTGCCGAGATCTTCGCCGATTACGCGAGCGTCGCCAGATTCTTCAAGCACGGCGCGAAGATATTCCTCGCCCTGACGTCGGTTCGCTTCAGAATTTTCCGGACCAAAATCTTCGCGCGGGTGGAAATGCGGTGCGCGACCGCCGGTCTTCTCGATCATCTGATTCCAATCCAGTTCCAGAAATTTCCGGTTTTGCTGCGGCCGCCAAGGAAACGCGTAGATCCGATAAAAGCCGAGAACATGGTCGATCCGAAATAGATGAAAACAATGTGCGACCACGCGAACCCGTTGACGCCACCAATCTAAGTTTCGCTCGCGCATAGCGGACCATCGATAAAGCGGAATTCCCCAGTTCTGGCCCCATTTTTGAGTGAACCGATCGTCTTTGAAATGCGTTTCCGCGGGTGCGCCACCGGACCAGTCGAGCGCAAATTGGTCCGGACGGGTGAAAACATCGGCGCTGTAATAGCTGACACCGAATGGAATATCGCCCATCAACGCTACGTTTATCTGTTCAGCATACCGCTTGATTGCCGACCATTGATCGTGCGCGACCCATTGCACGTAACGAAAAAAATCCTCGCGTTCGGTATGTTCTCTTTGTCGCTCGGGCGTTTGTTGGTCCAACCACGCTCGCGCTGATGCGACCGTGCGCTGTTCTTTGGGCCATTGGTCCCACGCTTCATAACCGCCATTCGCGTCGACCAGGGCCCGAAAAAGAACGTAATCATTCACCCAAAGCGATTCGCGATCGCAAAACTTTCGAAAACGCGATTGTCGATCTTCGGACGCGCTACTGCGAAAAACGGCAAACGCTTTCTCAAGTAAACGACGTTTCAGCTTTCGTACGTCGCCATATCGTACTTTGCTTCGCCGAAGCTTCGAGAGATCGACATTGGCCACCACCGCGTCGAAATCCTCACGGCTCAAGTCTTCGGGCGAGCCAGGCGCGAGATACAACGTCGTCGGCTCAATCGCCATGGCGCTGATCGCGTTGTAGGGACTGTTGTCCGCGCCCATTTCATTGATCGGCAACAGCTGCACGAGTTTGAATCCGATCTCCGCCGCCCAGTCGATGAATTCGCGCAATACGGCGACATCGCCGATTCCAAGATCGTTTTCGCTACGCAACCCAAACAATGGCGTCAGGACACCCGCGATTTTTTTCTCCGGCGAAAGCTGCATTCCCTGAACTGTTAACCCCGTTGCACCTGCCAGTCTTCGACGAGCTTGTTTGGAATTTCTTTTAAGAATCGGGAGGGTCGCTGGAAAATATCGCCATACCCGCCGGTCAAGCGCATGTGCGGATAAGTGAGATAAAGCTCATCCTTTGCTCGCGTAACCGCCACGTAAAAAAGCCGTCGTTCCTCTTCCAAATCTTTCCGGTCGTCCATTGAGCGGCTGCTCGGAAACATTCCGTCAGTCAACCAGATCACGAACACGGTGTGAAACTCAAGCCCTTTGGCTTGATGAACCGTCGACAAGTTCACCGCTTCTCGGTCGGCGGTTTGATTCGGCGCGGCTTCCGCATCCACGTTGCTGATGAGCGCCAGTTGCGAGAGAAAATCGTTCAAGTCTTTGAATTGCCGGGCAAACCCCGCCAGCTGAGTCAGATCTTCCTTTCGCAATTCATAGTTCGTGAAATTCACCTTCGCGTAGTCGTCATAAATCGCTTCTACGACCGACGCGATCATTTCCGACGGCGGGTTCGGCTGACCGCCGGGCGCAATTTCATCCAGAGTGTGCGCGAGCTGCGTCCAATGTTTCTTCGATTTCGCGCTCACGTTCATCGGTAGCAATCGTTCGCTCCATGATGTGACCTCGCCGCGCTCGCTTAGCGATTCATCCCATGCGCTCCAAAGATTATCGGCGCTGCGATTTCCAATGCCGGGCAGCAGTTTCACCATTCGCTTGAACGCGACCTCGTCCCGCGGGTTCGCCACAAGTCGCAAAAACGAAATCACGTCCTTGATGTGAGCTTGTTCGAAAAAGCGAATCCCGCTGGTGATCTGATACGGAATTCCGCGGCGCGAGAGTTCGAGCTGCAATTCCAGAGCGTGATAATGCGCTCGGTAGAGCACGGCGACCTCGTTCAGATCGACATCTTCGTCCCGCAGCTCGAGAATTCGTTGGGCCACAAACTGCGCCTGCTCATTGCCGTCATTGAGCGCGACGATTCCCGGCTTCGCTGCGCTCGATTCGCGAGTTGACTGGAGGTTCTTTTTGAATTGATCGACGTTGGCCACGATCGCCGCGTTCGCGACTTCCAGGATCTCCGGCACGCTTCGGTAATTCATCTCGATCTTAAATACCTGCGCATCCGGGTAACGCTTCGGGAACTCGAGAATGTTTTGGAAATTAGCGCCGCGCCAGGAATAGATCGACTGCGCGTCGTCGCCCACGACCATGACGTTGCGATGCTCGCTCGCGAGTAAATCGATCAGGTCAGCCTGGATCTTGTTCGTGTCCTGATATTCATCGACCAGGATGAATTGAAACTGCCGACGATAAAATTCCGAGATGTTTTCGTGCTGCTGTAACATCGTGAGCGTTTTCTGGAGCAGATCGTCGAAGTCCATCGAGTTCGTAGCCTTCTTCTTTTTTTCGTAGCGCTCCTGAACGTCTTTGATCTTCTCGAGCAGCGGCAGGAAGTAGGGAAACTTTTCCGCCAGCAACTCCTCCATCGACGTCTCGGTGTTGATGACGAAACTGAAAATCTCCGCGAGGACATCACCTTTTGGAAACCGGATCTCTTTCGGATCGATGCCCGCGTTGACCACGACGGTGTTGATCAGATCCTTCTGATCTTCGCGGTCCATGATGGTGAAACCGCTGTTGTAGCCGATCGCGCTGCCGTGCCGGCGCAGGATCCGATTCCCAACCGAATGAAACGTTCCGCCCCAGATTCCGCTGGCATCGATCGGCAACAGGTTCGTAACTCGATCGAGCATTTGGCGCGCGGCCTTGTTGGTGAAGGTGAGCAGCAAGATGTTTCGGGGATCGATTCCGTTCTCGAGAAGATATGCGACGCGATAGGTCAGGGTGCGCGTTTTGCCAGAGCCAGCGCCAGCGATAATCAGCTGCGGTCCAGGCGGCGCGGTAACCGCGGCGAGTTGCTGTTCATTCAGTTCCGCTGCGTAATCGATGTGGATCGATGTCGACCTTGCGGGGCGATGCAGCGTGTATTGCCGAGACACATTTTACCTGTAGCGGCGGTCTCTTGCAGTCGCAATGCGCTTCGATCAGCGAATATCCACGCGACAGGACCCGGAGCGGCCGTGATCGTCGAGCGCAATCAATTGGTAATTGCCGGGCGGAGATTTCCAGCCCAGAACGTCAGCTGCGCGTGATTTTCCAATAAAGTTTTTGTCCGCAAACCAGTAAATCTCGCGCACGTCCGCATCCGTTTTCGCGCGCAACGGGATTTCATTCGAGGCGCCGAGCAGGGTCGCGCGGGCGTCGGACGGCGAAATAATCTTCGGTGGATTTCCGCTTCTGGCCGCGAATTCGGATTCGGTTCCCGGCAAAAATGGTGGAGGCGCGTTTCGCGGAAGCGCCGCCCTCTCAAAAAGTTTCAAAAGATCGCTCGGCCAGAATTCATAAACTTCACGCCGGAGCTGGCGCGTTCCGTCATCGATCGGCACTCGCAAGCCGGTTGCCATATCGACCAAAATTTCCTGATGCACGTCACAGGTTTTGATCGGCGAGATTCCGGGGATGAACCAGCCTTCGACTCGATGGGTGCAATGTAGTCCGGGCAGATCGCCGGACACCGCGCAGAATTCCACGCGCTTCAAATTCGCGTTCGGCGGCGGAGAGTGCGGCTCGTTCTGTTCGGGCCAGCTCGCGCGAAGGGCATCGATGATTTGAAACAGGAGCGGCGCTGCCGCCGAGCGTCCGATGAACGCCGGATTTGGTTTGCCATCGAAATTGCCGACCCAAACCGCGAGAACGTAATGATTGAAAGCTGCAATCGACCATGCGTCGTGAAAGCCGTGCGAGGTCCCGGTTTTCCAAAACACCGGCGCGACGTTGCTAGAATCTGAAAAACTGATCTCGGGGCGTGGAACGTTCAGCATTTCCAGCGTCAGGAATGCGGCCTCGGGAGTCAGGAGTTGGCGGCCGCGCGTGGGAACCGGGTCGGATTTCGTTCGGCGAAGCGGAAGCAACTCGCCATTGTGAGCGAGCGCGGCGTAAAGCCGGACCAGATCTTCCATTTTTATTTCCACGCCGCCGAGTGGAAGTGCCAGACCGTAAAGCGGCTCGGAGCGAGGCAGTGATACTCCGGCACCGCGCAGAAATTCGTAAAGCGTCGGATTCGTTAACTGCGACGCCAGTTCAACCGCGGGAAGGTTGCGGCTGCGGGCTAGCGCGTCGCAGGCCCGGATTGGCCCGAGAAAATCGCGATCGAAATTTTCCGGATTGTAATCGCCGAAGCTTCGCGGCGCATCGGCCAGAATCGACAACGGATGAATCAGGCCTTGTTCGAGCGCGAGCGCGTAAACAAACGGCTTCAGAGTCGAACCGGGCGAGCGTGGGCTGCGCGTTCCGTCGACTTGTCCCTGGATTTCCGCATTGAAGAAGTCCGCCGAACCGACTTGCGCGAGCACGTCCATGTTTCTTGTGTCGACCAACATCGCAGCCGCGTTCTGAAACCCGCGATTCCGATTTGTTCGGATGTAATCGGCGATTCGTCGCTCGATCAGTTCCTGCCTTTGCAGATCAAGCGTCGTGATCACCGCGGCGCGGCCATTGTTGGTCGCGAGAACCTGCTGAACAAAATGCGGTGCGAAAAAGATTCGGTCTGCTTCGGAGCGTGCGCTGAATTCTCGAGCCGAAGACTTCGACTCGACCTTGGCTCGATCGTACCAATTTTCCTGGGCAGCGTTGAGCGAACGGTTGTCGCGATCGGCGTGCAACGCGCGCCGAGTTGGGCTTTGCGGAATTACGGACAATGAAATCGATTCCGGTCCAGACAACTGATTGGCGCTTTTCCCAAAATAAATCTGACTGGCCGCGCCGACGCCTTCGATGTTGCGCCCATAAGGCGCGAGATTCAGATACGCCTCCAGAATTTCCGATTTCGAGTAATGCCGCTCTAGTTCGAGAGCTCGCACGATCTGGCGAAATTTTCCGGGCGGTGTCCGCGTTTGGAGATGAAAACGCAAACGTGCGACCTGCATGGTGATGGTCGACGCGCCAGTCCGCGCGCTGCCACGAAGCAATCCAAATCCTGATCGAGCCAGCGCGATTGGGTTCACGCCAGGATGTCGCGCGAAATATTTGTCTTCGTAACGAAGCGTTGCATCGATCAGTTCCGGCGAAATTTCCGACAGCGGCGCCCAAATTCGAAACTTCTGGTCAGACGCCAGCGTCACGCGAAGCAGTTCACCGTTACGATCTCGCACGCATTGCGAGAACGAAACGCCATCGAGCAATGGCGGTTTCGGCAGCGCAAGCCACACCAGCGCGATTAACGCGCAGGTGATCAGGACCGGTCGCAGAAGTTGGCGAACGCGTTTCATTCCGTCACCGTGATTCTGCCGCCAATTCCGCGGCCTTTGATGTTTCGTTCGTACATCGATTCGGCAAACACCGGCGGAACAACGAACTCACCGCGGTTGGTCGACTTAATCTCGTAATTGATCTCGAGAACGTTTTCGGTCGCGGTCGCAAAGAAGATCGCGCGATCCTCGCGAACATCGACGTAATCCACTCCGTTGATCGAAGAGACCCCGGGCTGCAGAGAAGAGCCGATCACTTCAAATCCGCCCGGTAGCAGATCGATCACCGCGACATTGGTGAACGTGTCACTCTTGGTGCTGCGCACGCGCACCCGAACGTGAACCGCCTCCCCAATTTTTGTCTGCGTGACCGGTTTATGGTCCTTGTCGAGCAATTCGCGGAAGACCTCCAAGCCCTCGTTAAGCGGTTTGTCCGGAGTGCGTCGATCGTATCCAGCTTCGACGACCTGATAAAATGCGCCCGGTCCGCTGATTGGCGGCGCGCTCTTGAATCGCAGCCCAGTCGCGTCTTTTGAAAACGGCGCGCGTTGCAACAATTTCGCGGCACTGGCCAGACTGACTTCGCGTTTGTCTTCGTGAACTTCAGCGATTGTCAGTTGCGGAGGATTTTGCGCGATCACGTGCGAATACGCCTTCAACGCCTGGACGGCGTAGGCCGCAGACAGGGTGTTGAATTGGCCGTCGCCGATTGGTTTCAGGATTTGTTCGAACTGATTCGCTGAAATTTTCTTTAGCCGCGCGGGAAATTGGCGCGCGAGAACAGTAATGTATTGCGAATTGGCGCCGAGCGGTTGGCAAAAATCTTCGTAGGTGCGCTCGGCCTTATTGTCGATCTTGAAGTTGTCGATCAAAGCTTCGGCTTCCTTGTCTTTGTGAAGAAGCTTGAGCGAGCCGGCGAGGTAAACGCCAGTGAGATCGTTCTCCCATTCGCCGGCGTGCTTCTTATCGAGATAATCACGAAGATTGAGAATGTAATTAGTGGTGATGACGCCTTCGCGGGTGAGGACGTAGATTGCGTAGGCAATTCGACGCGCGTCGATCAGATCGGACGGCGTTTTGGCGACCATTCGTTGCAAACTGCGCAGACCAGTCGCGAACATTTCCGCAGGCGGTGGAAAACCCGCGGCTTTTGCGTCGCTCAGGAAATCCATCACGTAGGCTGAATTGAAACTGATGTGTTCGCCGTTCTCCGGCGCCCAATATCCGAACTGGCCCTGAGCATTCTGCCGCCGGCGGAGAATGTTGACCGTCTTTTCCATTT
>Ga0210408_10001781_pt1 | contig 21836 bp, 23 predicted proteins | sample IncBWH4MmetaG_FD_155471 | JGI IMG/M metagenome (GOLD analysis project Ga0210408, IMG submission 155471) | Forest soil microbial communities from Barre Woods Harvard Forest LTER site, Petersham, Massachusetts, United States - Inc-BW-H-4-M | ecosystem: Environmental > Terrestrial > Soil >...
TACATTCCGCTGCGCGCGCCCATCCGCGCGCGCGGCGTGCTGGCCGTGAAGGCGCACAATCGCCGCTTGCTGCGCATCCCCGAGCAGCGGCAGCTGCTCGACACCTTCGCCGCCTTGATCGCGATCGCCCTCGAGCGCGTTCACTACGTCGAAGTGGCGCAAAATGCCCTGGTGCGAATGGAGTCGGAGCGGCTCAGAAATTCGCTGCTCGCCGCGCTGTCGCATGATTTGCGCACGCCGCTGACCGTTCTCGTCGGGCTGGCCGAGTCGTTGGCCCTCACCAAGCCGCCTCTTTCACCGGCGCAGATCGAGACCGCGGAAGCGATCCAGGACGAGGCCCGCCGGATGAGTACCCTGGTCAGCAACCTGCTCGATATGGCGCGCATTGAAAGCGGCGAGGTCAAGCTCAATCTTCAATGGCAGCCGCTGGAAGAGGTGGTCGGTTCGGCGTTGAACGCGGCGCGTGAAATGCTCAAACAGCACGTGGTGGAGGTGCAAATACCGCGGGACCTGCCGCTGGTGCGCTTCGACGCCCTGCTGATCGAGCGGGTCCTGGTCAACCTGCTGGAAAACGCTTCGAAGTACACTCCGCCGGGAAGCAAGGTCACGTTGAGCGCCGAGGCCGTTGCCGATCGGCTCCACGTCTCCGTGTCGGACGACGGCCCGGGTTTGGCCCTGGGGCAGGAAGAGGCGGTATTTCAAAAATTTACCCGGGGCGAACGTGAATCGGCAACGCCGGGAGTGGGGCTGGGTTTGTCGATCTGCCGCGCCATCGTCGAATCGCATCAGGGCACCATCGTCGCCGCGCGCCGGCCGGGCGGCGGCGCGCGGTTCACGTTCACCCTGCCGCTGGGGAACCCGCCCGCGGCCGCCGAAGAAGCGGAGGCCGCCGATGGCTGAGCCGTTGCCTGTGGCCATTCTCGTCGAGGATGAGCGTCAAATTCGGCGTTTCGTGCGCACTGCGATGGAGGCGGAGGGTTGGAGCGTGCACGAGACCGATACCTTGAAGCAGGGTCTGACCGATGCCGGTACCCGCAAGCCCGATCTGATCATTCTGGATCTCGGGATGCCCGACGGCGATGGCATGGATTTCCTGCGTGACTTGCGCGGCTGGTCGAATGTTCCCGTGATCGTGCTGTCGGCCCGCGTCGGCGAACAGGACAAGATCGAGGCGCTGGACGCCGGAGCCGACGATTATTTGACCAAGCCCTTTGGGGTTGGAGAATTGTTGGCGCGCGTGCGAGCGGCGTCGCGGCGGCGCCGCGAGGCAGGCGCGGATCTCGGCGCCATCTTCGAATTCGGAGACGTAAAAATTGATTTGAGCCTGCGCACGGTGCACAAGGGCGGGGCGCCGGTGCATCTGACCCCGATCGAATATCGCTTGTTGAACCTGTTGATCGCCAATTCCGGCAAGGTTCTCACCCATCGTCAGATTCTGCGCGAAGTCTGGGGGCCCTCGCATACCGAGGATGGCCACTATGTGCGGGTTTACATGGGCCACCTGCGTCAAAAATTGGAGGACGATCCGGCACAGCCCAGACATATATTGACCGAGACAGCTGTCGGATATCGGCTGGTGCAGATCGCTAGAGACTAGTACTGGTCGCGCGCAGTCGACGCCTCGCGGCACGGAGATCATGCGGCGTATCGACGTCCTGCGCCGCGGACGGTAGCGTCAACAGCACTCGCTGATCCGCAGGTAATCCGCTGACCAGTTGACGCAGTCCGATGTCGCCCTGAACTGCGCGCGCGCGAGCGTAAAGCCATCGCGGCAAGATGAGGGGTATGCCCGCGTTCGGTGTCCCGGCGTGCCGCTCGACACGTCTCGCGATCACGCGCCGTGGAGCCGCCCGCCAGCGCGAGATCAGGCGCGCCACGTCGCGTTGCTGCAGAGTCGCCAGATCGACCGGCAGCAGCAACACAGCAGCCGAGTGGCGAGCCTGGGTGATGCCGCGGCGTACGGAACTCGACAGACCGTCGGCACGGCTCGAATTGACGGTGAGCACGACGCCGGGACCTCGCGCTTCTACAGCCAAGCGCGCGGCCCGGCGCGGCACAACGATGACGATCTTGGCTGGGGCGAAACGCCGCGCCAGATCAAGGGTTCTGCGCAATAGGCTCAGGCCGTGCACCCGGGCGAGGGCCTTCGGGCGCCCCAATCGGGAGGAAAATCCGGCGGCAAGAATTACAATTTGCAGCCTGGGCAGAGTCACGGCATTCATTGGTATCATGCGCCATGACAAAAGACCACGTGAGCTTTCAACGCCGGCCTTTCTTGTGGCCGATCTGGTTGACTGCGATCGCCGTGGCCGGCGTTTTTGGTTTGGGGATCTCGGCGGTGTGGCTCTGGGGTACGGCCGACTCGACCACCGTCATCGTCGTCCGTCACGCCGAGAAAGACTTGAGCGTCAGCGCCGACGATCCACCGCTTACCCAGGCAGGGCAGGCGCGGGCGGCGCTGCTCGCCCGAATGTTCGGCGATCCCAAGGCGTTGGGTCACGTGGATGCGATTTATGTGTCACCGGCTCTGCGCAATCGGCTCACCGCCGCGCCTCTGGCGGCGCGTTTAGGGCTCAGCGCGACAGTTGCGCCCGCGGACGACCCCAGCGGCCTGGCGCGCCGCGCGCTGCATGAGCACGGCGGCGGCCGCGTGCTGATCGTCGGGCACAGCGACACCGTGCCGCAGATCGTCGCGGAATTGAGCGGCAACCCGAAAATTCCGCCGATCGACGCTGATGAGTACGGCACCATGTACATCGTCACCGTACCTAGAATCGGTCACGCAAACTTGCTGCGGCTGACCTACTAAGGCCCGGCGGCCAAGAGGGCCGGCGGCTAAGAACTCCCCGTGGTGCGCAGCATCACGGCCTTGCGGGCGAAATCCGCGTGACGTTCGATCCTGAAATCCGCCAACACCGCATCGCGAATACGGCGGCTCGCGTCGATCAAGAACGACGCTCGACGTACGCCTACACCCAAGGGTCCATTGACGCCGTACATTTTGATGACGGTCTTTTGTTCATCGGACAGTAAAACGAAGGGCAGCTGGTATTTGGCCTTGAATTTGGCATGTGATTCGGGGCTTTGCGGGCTGATCCCGACGACGCGCAGGCCGGCGCGCTCGATTTCCGAGTGCAAGTCGCGCATCACGCAGGCCTCCCGGGTACATCCGGGCGTGAAATCTGCAGGATAAAAATAGAGGATGATCGCTCCGGCGCTCAAGAGCTCGGTCAATGTCCGGTCCCTTCCTGTCTCGTCCGGAATCGTGAATTCAGGAGCACGTTCGTCCGTTTTGATCATGTTTATCCCCTCTACATGACATCCTAGCGTAGCTTTGACCCAGTGTTGAACCATACTTTGGCTTCGGGCACCTTTGCTGCTAAGATTCCGGGCCATTTTTGGGGGGAGTAGCTCAGTTGGGAGAGCGTCGCGTTCGCAATGCGAAGGTCGAGGGTTCGATCCCCTTCTCCTCCACCAACCCCTAGGCCGGAGCCAGGACTCCGGCGGCCGGTTCTCAAGCCCCGGTAGCTCAGTGGATAGAGCGAGTGCCTCCTAAGCGCTAGGTCGCCGGTTCGATTCCGGCCCGGGGCACCATTTGGCGGTTCGGCAACGTCCGCCATGGTTCAAGGCGCTTACTTGGATTCTAGCCGCACGCGCGCTCGGGCTGGATTGCGTTTATCGTGTCCGTCAATACCTGTGCATGCTGTTACGCTTTCCCAGCAACGCCATCAGATCGACCGGCCGATGCGTCAACGCGGTCCCGTATTCGGAGTGTCGGGGCAGCCGCGTGTGCTGAAAAGAACGCCGCGGGGTTACCGCTTGCGCGGGCCCAGATGACAATTCGATCGCGGGAGCCTCACAAGTTCTATGGTGTCGATGGCTTTTGTTCTTGTACAACGCCCATTAGTTTGCAGCGCACGTAGGATCCCAGTAAAGCGACATATCCGCTGGACCCCCACACTTGCACCATAGTAGATATAATCGTGCCAGCCGTTTGCATTGAATTCCCAGATCGAAGTGTATGCTCCTGGGTACTGATTCGCAGTGAGGCTGTCTCCAATTGAAGGGCCCCAGGGGTGGCTCCGCTTGTTAGGACAGATTTCTCATCGAGATAAGTGGATCCGTGTGAGCGGTTAATGATGCCTGTCTTCCGATCTTCGATCTTTTTCAATCGTATACCACAAGCGCAGTCTGCCGCCGAAGGCGGAAGAAGCTCTGGCGGATTTTTCTTCGGCTTCGATCCGAAAATGACCGCGTATAAAGCTCGAGGCGCGGCGATCGCGAGGGTACCCGCTACATCGGTATCCCCCGAAAATCTCCTGCTGAAGCTTTTTGGGGTCATCGCCATTTACGCCGCAATCGGGATCACGGTATCGAGTTCGCCGAAGTACACCTCATCCGGCGTTCGGTACTCGAGGGATTGATGCGAGCGCACTGCGTTATAGAGGCGGAAGTAGCGGGTCAGCCCCATTCGCGCCTCGGTTCCGTTCGTGTTGGCGCGCAGGTAAACCTCCTCGTATTTGACGCTGCGCCACAGCCGCTCGATGAATACGTTGTCGATCCACCGACCCTTGCCGTCCATGCTGATCGCAACGCCGGCGTCCTTCAGCACGTTGATCCACTCCTCACTGGTGAACTGCGATCCCTGATCGGTGTTGAAAATCTCCGGTTTCCCGACCTTCGACATCGCCTCCTCGAGCGCCTCGACGCAAAAGTCCGCCGTCAGCGTGTTCGAGAGCCGGAAGGCCAGCACCTTGCGGCTCGCCACATCCAGGATCGCGACCAGGTACAGAAAGCCGTGTGCCATCGGAAGATAACTAATGTCGCTTGCCCAGACCTGGTTGGGCCGTTCGATCGCCACACCGGAGAGCAGATACGGATAGATCGCCGCCCCGCGTGCCGGGATGCTGCTCCGCGGTCGTCGGTACAGCGCCTCAATGCCCATCCGGCGCATCAGCGTCGCGACGTGCCGCCGGCCGACCTCGTGTCCCTCGCGCCGCAGCCGGTCGGCGAGCTTGCGCGACCCGTAGAAAGGCACCTCCAGGTGCAGCTCGTCGATCCGCCGCATCAACATCAGATCCCGTTCCGACAGCGGCCGCGGCGCGTAGTACACGCTCGAGCGACTGAGATCGAGAAGCTCAGCCTGGCGCTTCACCGGCACCTTCGCACCCCGATCAATCATCGCTTGCCGCTCAGGCCGGGGAATTTCCCGAGCGCGCCTTCTAAAAAATCGCGCTCGACCGTCAACTCGCCGATCTTTTCGTGCAGCTCTCGGATTCGTGCTCGCCCGTCGGCCTCGATCGCGTTGCTGCCGAAGATACCCGCCGCCTTCTCCAGCAACTGGGTTTTCCACGCCGTCACTTGGGTCGGATGCACCTCGTGGTGTGCTGCTATCTCGGCCACCGTCTTCTCCCCGCGAATCGCTTCCAGCGCCACCCGCGCCTTGAACGCCGCTGAATGGTTACGTCTTGGCTTCCTCATGGACTTCGTTCCTCCGGTTACGTTGTCGCCCGGTCCGAAATCCACTTATACCCGTGTCCAAATTAGCGGCGCCAGCTCTCCCAGCCAACTAACCAGGGAAACCCAATGAAGCATGAAAACAAGCAATTTTGGAGGGGATGAGTGTGCTCCAAAATGACTAGAGAATCTCCATCTGTATAAGAATAAACCGGTGTGTGGATAGGTGAATCACCGTCGTAGAGCTTCCAGGAATAAGTGCCGTCTTCGTTTGCGTAGAAGGCCATAGGCGTTTCATTTTTCGTGTCTCTCGTGCGAGCCTGAGTTTGAAACTGTTGAAGTGCTCCGCAACGTAGCAGGCCAGATCGGTGCTCCATTGGCGACGCTCGCGATTGCTTGGATTCTTGCAAATCAAAAGATTACGTCCGTAGTGATAGGCGCAAGTCGGCCAGATCAAGTTTCGGGGGCTCTCGCTACAATGGATTTAAAGGTTGCATCTGACTTAAAGGCACGATTGGACGAAATAACGAGCGAATATCGTTAGCGCGAAACCAAAACAATGGAGAAAATTGGCCGATGCTCAAGTTACTTGAATGCTCTTGCCAAAATCCATGCAGCTGCGCTCCCCGTCGAACTATTAAATTCCAGGTCAACGGAAAGCATCGCTCTTCGCGCGCTTGCCTTTGAGGTTGGACGATCTACTGGAACGTTCGCTTGCTGCCTCGAGTCCTAAAATGACCTTTTGTACGAAATGCCGACCGACTGCGAGTTCGGCTTTGCTCATGCCGGTGAGTCCGGTGGCGATAACAGAATTCTTCGCCAACGAATCGGTGGCCGCGTTCGCGACCTTCAATCCCTTGGCGGTCAGTTGCACGCCCGCGGGCAGATCCGGGTCGTCGATGCGACTAACGAAACCTTGGCTGCTCAATCGATCGACCTGCTTGGTGATGGCGCCGGAGGTTACGAGTAGCGCGCGGAACAAGTCCGTCGCGCGGCGAATATAAGGCTTGCCTGCGCGGCGCAGCGCGAATAGTACGCGCATATCCGACCCGTTGATGCCGAAGCGGGTGCGGCACATGGCGTCATAGGCATCATCGAGCACGCGTCCGAGCCGCATGACATGAATTGCGAGGAGGAATTCGGTGAGATCCAAGTCCGGGCGCTCACGCTGCCAGGACTCGGATATATCCAAGATATGGCTCTTGGGTTTCGATGAGTCGGTCATAGTGATGAATATGGCTCCCGACATACGGATGCATAGAGTAGCTAATCGTAGGACACCTGGCGAGTCCGGCTCGCGAGTGGGCTCACTCATCTGCGTTCATTGCCGCCATGGCCGCGACGTGCCCGCTCGCTAGCCGTGGTTGACTACCGCAAGGACAACCGGTACCTTCCATGGAAGAAATAGGAACACTCATGCTGACTGCAGCGCAAAACGATGTGATGTGCCAGGCGCGTGAACATGATGTCACCTGGTGACGTGGTGCATCCCAAGCTCAAGCCGCTGTTGGCCGCAGCCGCCGATCAACCATCGCTTGCGGACATGACGCCGGCCGAGGCGCGGGCGTTCATCGCAGCACGCACGGTTGCGCGGCCCAAGGGTCCCGAGATTGGACATGTTTCGAATTTCACCGTCCCCGGCCTTGGCGGGGATATTCCGGTGCGTTTGTACCGACCAATTACTCCGCGCGGCGTCGTCGTTGCAGCTCATGGCGGCGGATGGATGATGGGCAGCCTGGACAGCTTTGACGCGACTTGTCGCTACCTGGCACAGGCGTCCGGTCAAGCGATCTTGAGCGTCGACTACCGGCTGGCGCCCGAGCATCCGTTTCCCGCCCCGCTGGACGATGTGTGGTCTGCAACGCGATGGGCAGCGGCGCATTCCGCGCAGCTGGGAGTCGAGGCGCAGCGGCTGGCGATCCTCGGCGAGTCTGCCGGCGGAAATCTGGCGGCAGCCACATGCTTGTTGGCGCGAGACGCTGGGCTCAACGCCATCAGGTTGCAAGTGTTGGTGTATCCGCCCGTGGATGCGCGCTTGAGCATCCCCTCTCTGCAGCAGTTTTCGGCCGGGTATTTGCAAACGGCGCGCGATGTGCATCATGCCTTCAAGATTTACGGATTGGGATCGTCCGTATCCGCGCAAGACTGGCGAATCTCGCCGCTCCTGGCAGCCAGTCATGCGGGCCTGCCCAGCGCGTTGCTGATCTCGGCCGGGTGCGATGGCGTCCGCGATGACTCATTCAGCTACACGCAGGCGCTCCTCAACGCCGGCGTCAACGCCATTCACGTCTGCTATCCAGGGATGATTCATACTTTTTTCGGCATGCGTGGCCAGGTGCGCGATGCCGAACATGCGCAGACGACGGCAGCTAACGCCATTCGAGAGGCCATCGGTTGAAGGGCCTCTCATGACCGTTAACCATCGGCGCTTGTCCGGCCGGCGCGTGTTGATTATGGGTGCGGCCTGCGACGTCTGTTGTTCCCATGCTTGAAGAGGATTCGATCGACGCGCTGCGGACGCGCGCGCGCCGGCGGTTGCCCAAGGCTGTTTTCGACTTCATCGACGGCGGTGCGCGGCAGGAAATCACTCTGCGTCGCAATGAAGAGGACTTGCGCCAAATGGCGCTGGTGCCGAACTGTTTGGTCGATGTTTCCCAGCGCAACTTGCAGGTGCCGGTGTTGGGTAGGCCCGCGAATTTGCCGCTCATTGTGGCCCCGACAGGTCTTGCTTCGCTGGTGTGGCCCCGAGCTGACCTACACTTGGCGCGCGCCGCGGCCGATGCCGGTATCCCTTTCGTAATAAGTACGTCCTCCAGTGAGCGGCTGGAAGATATCGCGGGGGCGGCGCCCCACGGGCGCAACTGGTTCCAAATCTATCCGTATCGTGACCAGGCGTTGGTTGAGTCACTCATTCGACGCGCGTCAGCGGCCGGTATCGAAGCGCTGGTGTTGACGGTGGATGCGCCGCTGCTCGGTCACCGCTCGCGTGATCACCGTAATCGCTTTGCGGTGCCGCTGCGAATCACGCCTCGCCTGGCTTGGGATTGCATTCGGTGTCCGGCCTGGACTTGGGGGATTTTGAAATACGGCATCCCGCGAATGAAGAACTTTGTGGATTATGGGCATGGTACGACGCTCCAGTCGCTGGCCCAACTAATGACCGCCAATCTCAATGCCGGTGCGACCTGGGCGGACTTGCGCTGGATCAGGCAAGAGTGGTCGGGCAAGCTCATCATCAAAGGCATCATGTCTGCGGCGAGCGCCGAGCAGGCAGCCAACGCCGGTATCGATGCCATTGTCATTTCGAACCATGGCGGGCGGCAGCTCGACGGTGCGGCCTCGAGCATATCCCGCGTGCCGGAGATCGTGCGCAGCCTCGCCGGCCGCGTGGAAATCTATGTCGACGGCGGCATTAGGCAGGGCGGGGATATCGCCAAGGCGCTGTGCCTGGGGGCCACGGCCGTGTTGGTCGGGCGGGCCACATTGTATGGTGTGGCCGCGGCCGGGCGGACAGGTACCGATCATGCGATCGACACGCTGCGGCGACAATTTGACGAGACCCTCACGTTGCTCGGCTGCGCGTCACCGCGGCACTTGGATTCGACGATGATTCGCACGCACCCGTGGGCCCAAGCATGCTGACGGAGCCGCCACCATGAATCGCACCGGCCCACGCGTGGCCGTCACCTTTCCGGTGCTACCGAGCGTGCGAACTATCTTCGGCCGCGCGTTTGATGCCCGATTTGTCGACAGCGACCGGGTTATGGAGACAGCAGAGTTGCTCACGATGGCGGACCGTTGTGAATGCTTGATTGTCGCGACGACCCATCGTCTGGATCGCCTGGTCCTGGAGGCCCTGCCGAAAACCGTCCGAATCATCGGCACGTACTCCGTGGGAACCGATCACATCGATCTGACCGCCGCAACCGCGCTGTCGATTGCTGTGCTCAATACGCCGGACGTTCTGACCGAAGCAGTCGCTGAGGTAGGCATGTTCTTGATGATTGGCGCGGCGCGCCGGGCGACTGAAAGCATCGACTTGATTCGAAGCCGACAGTGGCGTGGTTGGACACCAACCCAGCTGCCGGGTGTGCAGCTCGCCGGCAAGCGACTGGGGATCGTCGGCATGGGTCGAATAGGGCGCGCGCTCGCTCTGCGCGCCCGCGCGTTCGGTATGAGCGTGCACTACCATAACCGGCGACGTTTGTCGGCCGTCGAGGAGGCCGGAGCCGTGTATCATGCGACGCTCGGCGAGTTGTTGGAAATGAGCCAGTTCTTGGCGCTGACCTGCCCGGCGACGCCCGACACGGTCGGCTTGATCGATGCGGCGGCGATCGCCGCGCTCCCGGCGGGCGCCATTATCGTCAATATTGCGCGCGGCAATGTCGTGCAGGACGAGGCTCTGATCGCTGCTCTGCGCAGTGGCCAAGTGCTTGCGGCCGGGCTCGATGTGTTCGACCGTGAACCGCTCTTGGACGACCGCTACTTTGCGCTGCCCAACGTCTTCATGACACCGCACATCGGCAGCTCGACGCTGGAAGCGCGCGAGCAGATGGCACACGCGCTGGTCGAGGGGGTGCGGCAAATCCTGCAGGGCGTCGTGCCAGACAACCGGGTTGCATGAACTTCGCGATGATCTTAGCGGTCGGCTTGACGTGCCTGACGGTTGGTGTATCTTCCATGGAAGATAAACGGGTCGGAGAACCCCATGTTGACGGTAATACAGAACGAACGGATTACCCGTGTAGGGCCGGGCACGCCAATGGGTGCCGTGTTCCGCCAGTTTTGGTTGCCGGTGTGCACGTCGCGTGAACTGCCCGGCCCGGATTCGAATCCGTTGCGTGTTCGCCTTGTCGGCGAACCGCTGGTCGCGTTTCGCGACACTCAAGGCAACGTGGGTGTGCTTCATGAAAATTGCCCGCACCGGGGCGCATCGCTGGCGCTGGGCCGGGTGGAAGAGGGCGGAATCCGCTGTCTGTACCACGGCTGGAAGTTTGCAGCGAACGGCAAGACGCTCGATATGCCCAACTGTTCGAGCAGCGCTATCCGCTCAAAAATTGGTGCGCGCGCGTATACCGTCCATGAGGAAGGCGGCCTGGTGTGGGCCTATTTGGGACCGCAGGAGGCGGCGCCGCCCTTTACGCGCTACGCCTTCATGGACGCGCCTGAAAGCCATCGCGCGGTTGTGCGCATCAACGTCGATTGCAATTACCTGCAACTCACGGAAGGGGGATTCGACAGTTCGCACGTCGGCATTCTGCACAGTGATATCGCACGTCCGGGTTGGATGGACGCAAATGTGTCGGTGTCTCAAGACCCGGAACATCCCGGTGCTTTGGCCGTGGATGACAATGATCCCGAACTCGAGCTGACGGAGACGGATTTTGGTTTCTACTACGCGGCAATCCGTCGAGGCGGAAAGGATGACGGCGGCGCTGATCGACTCAATGTACGCGTGGTGCCATTCATGATGCCCTCGACGCGCATGATTCCCTCGCCAACAACGTTGTTCACCGTTTTCGAGACGCCGGCGGACGATCACCATACCAGCACGTTTATCGTGGTGCACGGGAAGCAAGCGGTCGATCGCAATCGGGTGCTTGCGATTCTGGGGCTCGACAAGGGCGACTACTGGCGTGAGGCTGACAATCACTTCCGCGCTTCTTGGGACAATGGATTCGGTCAGGATCGGATGCGGATGAAGACCGCTTGGACCGGCTTTAGCGGGCTGGAACAAGAAGACGCCATCATCAGCTTGTCGATGGGAACGATCTATGATCGCTCCCAGGAACATCTCGTGGCAGCGGATCGCGCAGTGGCCAGCCTGCGCAGAATCCTTCTGCGAGCCGCCGCTCGCGTCGAAGGCGGCAGTAAGCTTAAGCTGCCGGCGGACCTCACCGACGTCGGCGCGCCGGACGTATTTTTGCGTACCAACGACCACCGAGCCTGGCGCGAGTTGACGCCGCACCATTGGCTCGACACTGTCCCGACGAACGATATCGACGAAACGAAGGATGTGGCAGGCAGTGAATCATCAGGACGCGAGTGAGGCGCAAGCCTCATGACCGATGAGGACAGCTGGGCTGTCCCGGACTATCTCCGGAGGCTGCGGCTCGATGGGCGCGGATACATCGTCCTCGGGGCGGGCGATGGGATAGGCCGACAGGTCTGTCATGCGCTGGCACAGGCGGGAGCTCGAGTGGTGTGTGTCGATCGCGATGCCGCGCTCGCTGAGAAAATCGCGCAGAATATCTCCGGCGTTGCGATGCAGGCGGACATCACCGACCGTGAGCAGACCCGCAAGGTTTTCGCCGCCGCCCAAGTTCATTTCGGTAAGTCATTCAGCGGCGTCGTCGATATCGTCGGCGTCGCACAAATCGGCAAATTGAGCGAGCAAACGGACGAGAGCTGGCAGCGCCAATTCGACATTGTGTTGAAGCATGCCCTGTTTGCGATTCAATACGGTGGCGCGGCGTTGGCCGAGCGGGGCGGCGGGTCGCTGGTATTCGTGGGATCGATCTCCGGAATAGCGAGCGTTGCCAACCAGGCGGCCTATGGCACCGCCAAGGCAGCCCTGCATCATTTGGTTCGCAGTGCCGCTCATGAATTAGGCGCAAGTCGGCTGCGTGTCAATGCAGTGGCTCCTGGTTTTGTCAGGACACCGCGTTTGCTGGAACGCCTGAGCGAGAAGGTTTGGAGCCAGGTGTCGGCGGGAAACCCGTCGCGCCGCGTGGCCATTCCGGCCGATATCGCTGGGCCCATTCTATTCCTGTGTTCGGACCTCGCCGATTACGTGACGGGCAACGTTATGACGCTCGACGGCGGCATCAGCTCGGTCGCCGCCGTCCCCGAATTCACCCTGGACTCGTAACCGGCATCGCGGCGTGTTGCGGATGTCCGTACGGACCCAAACGTAGGATTACGGCGGAAGAGACGAGCAGCACCGCAATGAAAATGCCGAACCCGGTCAGATAGGAATGCGTGAGGCGGAAGCTCGTGCCGGCGATGAACGTGCCGATTCCACCACCCCATGCCCAGCAAACCCACATCGCACCTAGTACTCGGCTGTAGTTCGCGAAGTCGTAGTAGCGGCTGAGCAAGAATGCGACGAGATCTCCCTCCGAACCGAGGGTCACACCGATGAGCGCAGCGCCGGCGAGTCGGATTACTTGGTGCGGCGCAAACGCCAAGAAGACGATGCCGGCCACGGCCAACAGAAACGTCAGCGCGGCAAGATGCGGCGCGAATACGCGATCCAATAGATAACCCGTCGCGATGCGGGCCACCCAGGAAGCAAGGCCTGCGGTCGAGAGCGTCAGCGCAATGTCGCCTGCGCTCACACCGCGGTCGCCGAGAAAGGCGACCATGGTTCCCATGACGCCGAAGGTTGCAATCGACACGCCGACGATGGGTACTGCGATGTGCCAAAACGTCGGCGTTCGCAAGTAGACGAACCCGCGCGTTCGCGTAACAGTGGCGGCGGTCGGTGCTGTCCGGTCGCCCTCCGGCTCGCGTACCAACACGCGCAATCCAAATAGCGCAACGAGGCCGGCCAGCAGTCCCATCCCGATGAAGCCCCCGCGCCAACCATAGTGGCCCATGAGGAATCGAGCGAGCAGGGGTGCGCAAGTCGAGCCGAAGCCGGCGCCGGCGTTTACGAGGCCCAATGCCAGGCCACGCCGTTCATCGAACCAACCGGCCACCGCGACCGCATAGGGCATCGCCGTGGCGGCGGCACCGCCGAAGCCGACGAGTGCGAAGGCCCCATAGAACAACGGTGCCGAGGGAGGTAAAAACGCGATTGACGCGATTGTCAGCGCAAACAAAAAAACGTAGGCCGATGCCGCCGCGCGTACGCCGTAGCGACGCAGGGCTATTCCGAGCGTGACGGTGCCGAAGCCGGTGGCCAGTAAATACCCCGTCAAGCAATAGGAATAGATGACTCGGTCCCAGTGAAACTCCTGCTGAAAGCCGGTTGCAAAAAGAGGAAACGCATAAAGCACGACGATGCCGCTACCGACAGCGCTGCCCATGGTCCCTGCCAGCACTGTCCACCAACGGCCGAACGATTCCTCGATCATGGTTCGAACATCTGGGGAGGATGATGGGGCATGTATGGAATCTTCCGTGGAAGATTATAGCACCTGATACCTTGCGACACAAACCTTCGTTGGAGCTGATCCAGGTTCTCGAGAAGAAGGCGGTGTCATTCTTCGCCCGACTACCGTCTGCCGCATTGCTCCGCTGACGCACACGGCATACAATCTTCCACAGAAGATTTGCAATTTATACGACCTGTCCTAACGGCTGATGCAGAGGTCCGAAATGCAAAGACAGAGTAATTCACGGCGGAGACTCATCGCCTTCGGATTGCTGTCGATTCCCATGAAGATGCGATTGGTAACCGAAGCGCGGGCCGATTCGGGCGCGTGCGCCGACGTCAATGACGGCCTTCGCACCGCGCTTCACTATATCGAACAATCGCCCGATACCCTGAGAGCGTGCGCAGGATGCGTATATTTCGCGGCAGCGGACTCGAGCCGATGCGGCTCATGTCAGATTTTTAGCGGACCGGCGAATCGCAGGGGCCACTGCGATTCGTGGTCTGCGAAAGGCTAAACGGCTCGTATGATGCGGTGCGCGCTCTGAATTACTCGTCAGTATTCTTGTCTCTTGACTTTGGGATGACGACATGTATGCTCTTCCATGGAAGTGCATATGGCTGGCCGCTTCACTCGGCTGTACTCGTGACTCTGGCTTACTTTTATGGGGCAGCATGTTCCAGAACATTTGTTTGAAGTGGCTTGGAAACTGCTGCAAAGTTGCGATCGGTATCTGGGCAACCGGAGGCCTGTGCGCCGGCATGGCGGCCAAGGCTAACGCAATGTCCGAAGCCACGGGCGGCCGAATCTTAGGTTTCGCTGTCACGTTCTTTGAGCCGGCGAAGAGCCTGGACACGGCGCTTGATTGTCCTACGGGGTTTAACGTTGGCCCTGATATAGAGGCCACGCTTGCGCGCTATCCGGAGGCGGAGCGCCAAAACATCAGGGACAATAGGCTCCTGCTCTACCGGGCGCTGATGCACCGTGGACCCACTGGTCCAAATATCTGCCTTCATCCGACGGCCGAACCGGATCCAGGTTTCTTGATAGGTCAGAGTCCTGCGCAGCGCGGTCTCAATCTGATGGCTGACGGAGGTATGTCGGGTGCTTTGGCCTGCGATCATCCACGAGGCACGGATCCTGACATGGGGGAGCCAGTCGACAATCAGTACACGCGGGTCGATGCGTGCACTCAAGCAAAACAAGCGAAGGTTGCGGCTACCACGGCTGTTAGTGAAGCTCCTCAAAGCGCACCAATCGTTCAAGGCGAGATGAGCGTCCTAATTGAAGTGATGGGCGTCAGGGATTCAACGAATGACCCTGACGTCACGGTGGGCATCTATTCGAGCGACGATCCCGTCGCAGTGGATAAGGCGGGAAGAATCGAGACTGACGCAAGCTTCCACCCGGTAGCGGACAAGAAGTATCAGACAATCGTGCACGGGCGCATAGTGGACGGGGTTCTGATTACAGATTTTGCGGACTTGAATCTTCTTGCTGACCATGCAGTGTCGAAACTCGACGGGTCCCGCCATACGCTCCAATGGAGGTCGGCGAGGTTGCGCCTCAAACTGGACCCAGACGGCAGTCTTGCGGGCTTGCTGGGTGGGTATGCTGACTGGGAAAAACTTTATGAGCGCCGTACACGCGGCGGCACTGCGTCGCTCAATAATGCCATGGGTTCCGTCGGCGAACTCCAAGGGAACACGACTTGCTCGGGCTTTTACAACGCCTTGCGCCGGGCCGCGGATGGCTTTAGAGATCCAAAGACCGGCCAGTGCACCCATATCTCGACTGCCTATCATGTTCGCGCGATTCCCGCATTCATCATTCACGAAGTCCCATCGGCTTCCATCAGCGCGCAAAATCAGCGCTAAGCTCAGCGGTTATCCAAGTGAATCCCCTATCGAGCCGTCATGCACTCCGGCCGTTTCTTGCCGGACTCTGCTTATGCTGTGCTTCCATAGCGATCGCGGCCGAAGACGGATGGAGTCAAAGTCAAGTTGCCCTGCGGCGTTTAACCGAGGCTCAGTACCGTCAGACCATAGCAGATCTATTCGGCGCGGATCTGCAAATTCCAGGCCGCTTTGAGCACGACATCCGCACCGAAGGATTGCTCGCCGTCGGCGCCGCTCGCGAGACCTACAGTCCAGGCGGACTGGAACAATACGATTTGAATGCGAGATCCATCGCCGGACAAATCACCGATGCTGCTCATCGCAAAGTGCTCGTTAGCTGCGGTCCGGCGCGCGCAAATCAATTCGACGAGAAGTGCGCAGCTCGATTTCTCGGCCGAGTAGGGGAGGGTCTTTTTCGAAGACCCCTGTCTGCGAACGAGCTGAAGGATGCCGTGCGCGTGGCAACTGCAGCATTCAAAGCGCAAGCGGATTTCTACTTAGGGCTTCAGTATGCTTTGGTGGTTTTTCTGGAATCGCCGAACTTCCTTTTTCGCGTGGAGACGGCGCATGTAACTGAGAGTGGCAATTATGAGCTCGATGCTGTTTCGAAGGCCGGTCGCCTTAGTTTCTTTCTCTGGAACGCACCTCCAGATGATGAGCTTTTGAAAGCGGCACTCTCCCGCAGCTTGAATACGCGCGGGGGGTTGAGCCGCCAAGTCGAGCGGCTCATGGCGTCACCGCGCCTTGAACAGGGTGTGCGTGCATTTTTTTCCGATATGTTGGGATATGAGTCATTCGAAAGGCTCAATTTGGATCCTGCCATATATCCTCGCTTTAATAACGCTGTGGCCAGCGATGCGCGGGAAGAATCGCTGCGGCTAATTGTTGATCAACTCATTACTGAGAAGGCCGACTATCGTGATTTGTTTACGACGAGAAAGACCTTCCTGACTCGCAGGTTGGGATCGATTTATCGAGTGCCGGTAGCCAATGCAACGGGGTGGTCGGAATATGAGTTTTCGCCTGATGCGGGACGCGCCGGACTCCTGACGCGAGCCGCCTTTTTGGAGACGACTTCCAATCCGGGAACCACCTCTCCGACGTTGCGCGGCAAGGCCATCCGCGAATTGTTTCTATGCCAGCATGTTCCGCCGCCGCCGGGCAATGTAGATTTCTCAATCGTGCAGGATACGAAAAATTCGATCCTGACGACTTCACGTCTTCGATTTCAGGCCCATACCAGGGAACCGATGTGCGCAGGCTGTCACAAGATCATGGATCCGCTGGGTTTAGCATTCGAGCATTTTGACGGCACCGGGCAGGCGCGTCTAACGGAAAATGGCACACCCATTGATGCGTCGGGGCGCCTCGACAACAAACCTTTCAATGATGCTTCCGAGTTCAACGCCGTTCTTCACAACGATCCTGCGCTGGCGTCCTGTTTGGTAAGCCGCGCGCTCGCCTACGGAATCGGCCGGGCGCCTGGGGAGCGGGAACAGGATGCTTTGACGGTGCTCAAAAAAGAATTTACAGCAGACGGATATCGGTACATTGATCTGCTCAGACAGATGACGAGCAGCGATTACTTTTACAAGTTAGATGTTCCGAAAAACGACGAACAGAAGCACGCAGGTTCGCGGGTGTCTGCCGAGAAACAGACGAAAGGATAAGCCTATGAATGACTTAGTAACGCGGCGCGGCATATTGCGCGGCATCGTCGGTGGAGCCGCAGTTACGGTGGCATTGCCGCTTCTGGATTGCCTCCTGAATGATAACGGAACGGCATTCGCCAATGGCAGCCCGTTGCCTATTCGCTTCGGGACGTGGTTTTGGGGGTGCGGCAATCAGGCAATTCGGTTTACGCCGTTGCAATTTGGTGCTGACTGGGAGATCACACCGGAATTAAAGGCCTACGAAGATCTGCGGAAGCAAATCAATGTCTTTAGCAATTTCGACGTCAAGCTTGACTCTATGACCAATGATCCGCACGTCACAGCCCTCTGGGCTCAGCGCACGGGAGTCGTACCGTCTCGGGAAACGCTCGCGGACCCTCCCACCTACGATGTGATCATAGCGGATGCAATCGGGACGAATTCACGATTTAAATCTCTTGAGGTTTCCTGCTCTGGCCAACCGATGCATTCCTATAGCCGCCGAAGCGCGCTGGACATCAATCCGGCGGAGCCGAGTCCCATGGCTTTGTACAGGCGCATATTTGGATCCGACTTTCGCGATCCCAACGCCACCGACTTCGAGCCAGACCCAGCGCTGATGGCGCGACAGAGCGTATTGTCCGCCATCAAGGATCAGCGGGTCGCCATCCAAGGCACGCTTGGCGCATCCGATCGACAAAAACTCGAGGCGTATTTCGATTCCCTCCGGCAAATCGAGCATCAGTTGACGCTTCAGATGCAAGCGCCTCCGCCTGCAATGGCCTGCGTTGTTCCCAAGCCCCCGGACGCCAGGGATGCGGGCGGTTTTGACCTTGCTGCGGCATCGGCAAGCAACAAGATAGTGTCGGAGCTATTGGCGATGGCCTTGGCTTGCAATCAAACACGCGTGTTCAATGTAGTCTTCAATGAAGCTACCTCCTCACTTCATAAGCCAGGTGAAAGCTATACCCATCACTCCTACACTCACAATGAACCTGTCGATCCCAAACTCGGCTATCAACCGAATGTAGCAGCCTTCACCGACGCGCAGATGTCGGCGTATGCAACCCTGATCAAGAGCTTGGCGGCGATACGCGAGGGCGATCAGACTCTCCTCGACAACTGCTTGGTTTTGGGGCATTCAGAGTCATCGTACGCGCGTCTGCACTCAGCGGAGAATCTGCCGATGATCACCGCTGGTAGCGCGGGCGGACGCATCAAGACCGGCTTGCATGTGGACGGTAGGAAGGAGGCGACTTCGCGAGTTATTTTGACCGCCATGCAAGTCATGGGTGTGCCTGTCGAGAGGTTCGGTTCACGTTCAATGGAGACGAACAAACCCTTGACGGAACTCCTATTGGCGTAAGCCGTAATTTGGCGCCAAAGGTATGGAGACTTAGTTGCGATATGTATGAAGATACGGTGCGGCGACTTGGGATGGCGTGCACGCTGATGCTTGCAGCCGGAGCTGCTCGTGTTGAGGCGGAGGCTGTCAAACCGCAGCTGCCGGCTCCCCCGGGATTCGGAGTTCAATTGACCCGAGAAGGTCTCGCATGGACATCCCCCGACGGAATGTCGCTATATACACATTTCTCTGATGTTCCTTTTACCGGCGAAGTTCGATGTGAACACGGATGCCCAGACGCCTTTGCTCCGGTTATGGCCCCTCCTGATGCAAAACCCGTCGGAGACTGGAAAGCCTACGATCGGGAGGGGGGCAAGAAACAGTGGGCATACAAGGGCTGGCCGCTGTGGCGTTTCGTGGACGACGCGAAACCAGGCGATTCTTTCGGTCATGGTGACTATGCGGAATGGCATTTGCTTTTTTACGAGGTTCCTCCGCCCAAGGTACAAGCCCCGCCGGGCGTCGCGCTGCAACTTAGCAGGAGCGGTGCTTACGTCTTGAGTGATGCGCGCGGCCACACGCTCTATGTGGGGGCCGGCAAGCAGAAATGCGATGCTTCTTGTTTGCGCGATTTTCCGATACTGGCCGCACCGGTACTTGCGCATAATCTTGGCGTCTGGTCGGTCAAAACCGGAGGAAATGGCATTTCCCAGTGGCTGTACAAGGGAGTGGCCGTGCACACATCGAGTTTCGATCAAGCAGCCGGTGATCGGCATGGAGAGGAAAAGGGACGTGATTGGAAAGCGATCGAAGTGCATTCATCGCCATGACTTGTTTTTGCTCGTATCTGACCCCGCTCGCGATTCTTGTCGCTGTCTTAACTCCTGTGACGACCTATGCCGATGACCAAGATGTCATCGACTATCGCGAACACATAATGAAATCGATGGGAGAACAGGCGGCGGCGATCGGTCAAATCCTGGAACAAAAGGCACCGGCCGAGAACCTGGCGACGCACATCCAGATATTGATGATCGTCGAGGCAACGGCGAAAAGGGCGTTCGAGCCAAACGTACCGGGTGGGCGCGCGAAACCGGAAGTGTGGACAAAATGGGCGGAGTTTTCCAAGCGACTGGATGAACTTACCGCCAACACGGAGGACCTTTCAAAAATAGCAAAAACCGGGGGCGCCGCCGCAATTGCCCCAAGGATTCAGGCAGCGCTCACTTGCAAGGGCTGCCACGATGCATTTCGCGAACCTGAGAAATGACGCGGGGGAAGACAATCTAAATGCGCGGTTGGAAAATCATCGGAATGTTGGGCGTGGCCATCACACTACCAATGGCAGCATTTGCAGACGACAAGGACGTTATCGACTACCGCCAACACATAATGAACACACTCAATGAACAGGCAGGCGCGTTAGGGCAAATTCTTTCGGCGTCTATTCCTGACGACAACGCGGTAGCTCACCTCAATGCGATCGCGTTGACAGCGTCCACCGCGCTGAAGGCGTTCGAACCGAAGGTACCCGGCGGAGAAGCCAAGCCTGAGATTTGGAGCAATTGGATGGATTTTTCGAAACGCATGAATGAGTTTGTGCAGAGGACAGCGGACGTCGCCAATCGTGCGAAGGGGAAGGGCAAACAGGCGGCGCTTGCGACCGTCCTGGACGCGCTGACGTGCAAAAGCTGTCACGACACGTATCGCCAGGAAAAGAAGAGATAGGCGCTTTGCGGCACTGCCGGCGTCCAGTAGCCATCATTGTTGCCAGTGTACGCCGGGTTGTCAGTGTCTCGACGATATTGCCGTGAGAGCTTTTTATACAATCTGCGGCGTCTTGTTCACCGTATGTTTACTGACTCTAGCCGTTAAGCAATTCAATTCGCGTTCAAGATTGCCAGATATCCCTATTATTTCACGTTCGGCCGGAGAATCGATCTCACCATCCCCGGATGCTTCCGGTCCCGCAGCTAACACCCTGATCGCTCGCGGCAAATACCTGGCCACGGCAGGCAATTGTGTAACCTGTCATTCCAGGGGCGGGGCCGTGCCTTTCAGCGGGGGACTCCCGTTTGAGACGCCCTTCGGCACCATATACTCGAGCAATATCACCCCAGATCCGGAAGTTGGCATCGGTTCGTGGACCAGCGCGGATTTTACGCGTGCCATGCGTTATGGAGTCGCGCCAAATGGTAGGCATTTATTTCCGGTATTCCCTTACATAGCTTTCACCAAGGTCGCCGATGACGACGTGACAGCAATCTATGCGTACCTTCAGACCATCAGGCCCTCCAAATATAGCCCCCCTTCCAATGGCCTGTTTTTTGATCAGCGTTGGGCAATTTCTGTGTGGAATGAGTTGTACTTCACTCCCGGAAGGTTCACGGCCGACGCCTCGAAATCGAGCGAATGGAATCGGGGTGCGTATCTTGTGGAAGGGTTGGGCCACTGCGGCTCGTGCCACACGCCGCGCAATTTTTTAATGGCGGAGAAGTCGAGTCACGCCTTTGCAGGAGGGCGGCTTCGGGCGGGGGTCTCGGGCGAACAGATAGGCACTTGGTCCGCAGCCAATTTAACGTCGGCCCGGGACGGCCTCGCGGCATGGTCGGTTGATGACCTGGTCAAGTATTTATCGACCGGCGTATCCCGACGTGGCGGTACTTTCGGACCAATGAACGAGGTTGTCATGAATAGCACCATGCAGCTCACCCGTGAAGACGTGCGGGCAATTGCTGTTTATCTGAAGGGTTTGCCGAATCTTGAAATAGCGGGGGATACCCCCCCAGCGCAAGCCAAGCCAGGCGAGGCCGTCTATACGGAGCATTGCGAGAGCTGCCATCTCGCATCCGGCCGCGGCGGCATGTTCGGCGGACCTCCGCTTGCCGGAAGCGCAGTCGTACAAACTGAAGACCCCGCCACTCTAATCAACGTTATCTTGTACGGCCCGGCTGTGCCTAGTCCGGTCTCCTTGGGCGGATGGGAAACGATGAAGCCATATAAGGACGTTTTAAGCAACGCGGAGGTAGCGTCGGTAAGCAACTATATTCGCGGCACGTGGTCAAATCGCGGCCGACCAATCAGTGCGGATGACGTTAGGCTGCAGCGATTCGCTACGGATTCCGTCGCCGTTTCGGGTAAGTGACCCGTTTACTTCGCGGCGAGGAAGTAGCGCGGCTCGGACTTTTCGATTCAATCGCGGTCAGAATAGATTCCACGAATCGGCGGCCAGATTCGCGTTCCCGGGCGCTCAATGATCTCACCCCTCGTGCAATCGGGGACTTCCTCGCCAGGATGTCAGCGGCGTCATTGGTCATTTGCAAGCCTTTTTGCGTCAACTGCAAAAGAATACCTCCCGAGTGATCGGGATCGCTCCGTCGCT
>Ga0210408_10001782_pt1 | contig 21823 bp, 19 predicted proteins | sample IncBWH4MmetaG_FD_155471 | JGI IMG/M metagenome (GOLD analysis project Ga0210408, IMG submission 155471) | Forest soil microbial communities from Barre Woods Harvard Forest LTER site, Petersham, Massachusetts, United States - Inc-BW-H-4-M | ecosystem: Environmental > Terrestrial > Soil >...
TCTGAAAAGCGGTACTCTGTGGCGTTTTCCATGAAAATTCGATCCGGCCTCTGAATTTTTGTTCCAAAGCCATCGTGTCATGAAAAACAATAACTTTCCATGAAAAAACATATCTACGGCCAGTTTTCGTGAAATTTAGTACCAAATAGGAAGATCGTCGAAACCTCCAAAGGTCTCAAACCCTTGATTTTAGGTTCCCTAAAATGCAACTTGTACGTCTTCCGCTGGCGATGACCTGGCGACCCCGGGCGCGATGAGGCTTGGTACGATTGTTCCGACAGTGTCTCCTCGAAGGCGTCCGGATCGAGTTCAAGCTCTCTGGATATGCTCGTATCCATGTAGAACGGGAGAGATTGTTGATTTCGCGGATGATGTCGCCCTGACTGCGAAACCAGGCGGCGAGATCGGCTTCGATCGGGACGAGGACCGGCTGCGCAGCCTCAAGCGGGCAACCAACAAGCGGCAGCCCCCCGGTACCGATACCCGCACGACTCTTGGCGCACATGCGGCGCTGGACGCGTCGCGGCGTCGTGCCTTCGCACTTCGTCGAATGGAACGGCCAGCCGGTCAAATCCGTGAAGACCGGGTTCGCGACCGCCGTGCGGCTGTCAGGGCTGTCGCTGAAGGAGGGGAAGATCTCGCCGCATACGCTGCGCCACACGGCGGCGACGTGGCTTATGCAGCGGCGTGCCGATCCGTGACAGGCGTCAGGTTTTCTCGGCATGTCGGTCAAGGTGCTGCTCGACACCTACGGCCATCATCATCCGGATTACATGCGCGAGGCCGCAACCGCGATTACGTCGAAGGATCGCAAGCAGAACGTATCGGTGGTCGAAACGGTGGTTGACCTCGAAAAGCACCTGGCGCGCAAGCCGTAAACTATTGAGCTCATTGGTGGGCCCGGCAGGACTCGAAGCTGCAACCAGACCGTTATGAGCGGCCCCGCCCGCTCGATACTCTCGGAAAACATTGACGTTTTTCGTGACGTCGCCTGACGAGCTTCCGCGTTCGTTCACGGTGCATCGGTGGTCAATTGGTGGTTGGGTCCGGCTTCGCGACAATGAAAACGCAAGGCGCATTAGGGCGCGGACTCATAACGCGCGGCCAGCCATAGCGGGATAGTTGCGAGTTGGACGAAGGCAAGGTAGTTTCCCGCAAGCCTGTCGTAACGCGTCGCCACACGACAACGGACCTACTGCGAGCACCTGCATGATTGGTTCGACAGTCTGGAGCAATCTGGTCTCGACTGGCGCGCGGAACCTTTGCGATGACCATGCTGGTGCGATTACAGCGACAGGCATCAACCACGCCTGACCTCAATCCGCTGAAGATCGTCCAGGTCCTGCTCGGGCACAGTTCGATCCAGAGCACGGCGATCTACCTGCGGCTGCGTCGAGCTGAATGCCCGGGAACTGGCCGACAGCATCGACTATCTCTACGGTGAGTTGATCCCCGATGGCGCCAGCAAATCACCGGACTCGAGCGTGACGACGGCGGCATCGAGTGGACGTTGGGAACGAGTCGGGGGTTGAGCCGGTAGCGCCGCAAGCCCCATCCCACCGGGCAACTGCACCGAATATGCACGGATCCTGGCAGCCGTTCACAGTGCTGCACCGTCAGGTGGAAGAAGCGATCATTTGCTCGGATAACTTGCCTCCACCGAGACAAGCGGAAAACTCTCTGGCCTGCTTTCCCCGATGGTGCCGAGCGCGGACGGGTGTGATTCCATCAGCCCTGCACTCAGGACTCGGTTTTCGAGGCGGTTAATTGGCTGCCGGGAGTAGGGGATTGGTGGGCGTGCCAGACGACCAGAGTACCCGCCAGCAGCAGAGCGCTGACAAGCATGCTCACGGGAAGCGACAGAAGGAAAGCCGCGATATCCCCGAAGCTGGTACCCCACGTGCGGATTGCAACGATAGCGGCCCAATAGCTTGCGGCCCTGGCGGCCCCAGCGGATGCCCTGTCGAGGCGCGTTCTCTGAACGAATATGAGGGCAACCGCTCCGGTCGCGATCATGGCGGAGACGGGTACGCCGACCGTGATCGGGCGGATGACGTGACCGATCCCGTCACCAAGCACGGTGCCGAGCGTTCCGGCAGTGAGCATGGCCAGCCAATAGTACCGATTCACGCGCGGGAAATCGCCAGTCACCGACTCCAAAGGTGACGTTCGGGGCAACGTCAGAATCGCAACTAGAAGCGCTGCGAGATAGCTCGATACCGTGATGTAGTTGAGATGCAACCGGCCGATTGCGAGGTCGGCCAAGTTGGTTGCTGCGGCTCTTACGACAAGGATTGCCAGCCAATACAGCGCTTCATGTCCACGTTTGCTCCATTGATTTCCCAGCACGACGACCGAGAACATCAGTGCAAGAATCAAAAGCCCGCCTAGGTCGCTCAACTTGAGCACGTCGGGTATGAAATCCCCCATATTCGCTCCACAGATGCTGGCGATCGCAATGCTGACCCAATAACGCGGCCCTGTGGTCGGGACGATCTTGAGGCTCATATCGATCCTTTCTCGGTGCCTCTGCACCGTACGCGCGCAAAAGGGAATGCACGCTGCGGTCAGGGGACTTCCGCAACATTGCCTCAACGTTGCGGCATTTGTGTCCTTAGGAAGCCTCGGCAAAGCGGAGGCTGGCCGTCGTCCCGTGTCGTGGGGTCGATGCGATGGTCAGCGTGCCGCCGTGAGCGGCCATGATTTCCTGTACGATGGAGAGGCCAAGCCCGGTGCCTTGCGTTACGGTGTCGCCGATTTGGAACGGCTCGACGCGGTCGCGGTCGATGCTCGCGGAGATGCCGACTCCGTCGTCTCTAATTGATACGCTGCCACGATCGAGATTTGCCACGATGTGCTCGGCGCCGCGCGCGTGGACCAACGCGTTGCCGACCAAATTGGCCAGGGCGCTTCGGATCGCTGCTTCAACACCCTGGACGATGATGGGTGCTTGCGAAGCTTGCTCTAACGAAAGATCGATGCCAGCGTCCAGTGCGGAGGGGCTGAAATCCGCAAGCACGTCCCGCGTCAGCGCCGCCAGATCGATGGGCCGCTTTTCAATGGCATGATTTTGTAGCCGTGCCAGGTCCAGCATGGCGGAAACCAATGAAGTGAGGCGCCGGATGTCGCGCACGAGTTCGGCCCGGAGGCGAGGTTCGGCCACGTCTTCGATCTTGGCTCGCAGCAGGGTTAACGGTGTGCGGAGTTGATGGGCTGCATTGCCTAGGAAACGGCGTTGCCCTTGGATGTAGGCATCAATCTCACGGAAGGCTCGGTTGAGTGCGCTCGCCAAAGGCTTGAGCTCTACCGGAACCGCATCGAGCGAAATCGAAGCCTGCGGCGCCGTCGGCTCGATCGCAAGTGCCAATTTCGTCACACGTTCGATGCTGCGGCCCACGAAGCGCGCGGATAGGAACGTGCCGGCCGCGACAGTCGCCGCGAACGCAGTAGCAAGCAAAGAAATCGGGAAAAGATTGCGTGTGATGAACGATCGTGCGATCTGGCCGTAACGGACTTGCGCGCCTCCAAGCATCATGACCAGTTGGGAAGCGCCCCTTTGGACGACGGCCAGGCAGAAGGTGCTCGTCTGGTCAACGGTATTGAGGATTGAGAAGCCGATCGGTCCGGTATAAGGCAGTGAGAACGGCAGATTCGGTCTGCGCTCGGCTCCGAACTCGCTTGTCAAATTTCCCTGTGACACAACGTACCACAGGCCCGGGCTGTTGGATCTCAACTCCTCGAGGCTGTGTATGGAGCGGACAATCAGTTCCCGGTCGGGATCGACGACTGTGGCGCGATTGAGGATAGCCGCAGCTACCTGGCAGTAGGTCTGCTCTCGTTCGCGCTCCAAATCCTGCCAGATCATGATGCTGAGGAATACGAGAAAGATTGCAGTTGCGGCGACGCTGAGCGATAGCGTCAGCGTTCTGGTGATCGACCTCATCGGGCCGGCGCCAGCCGCAGAATATAGCCGATGCCCCGCATGCTACGGATCTCGATGTCGCCACCAAGCTCGGCCAGTCTTTTGCGGAGCCGTGACACCTGCGCTTCGAGCGTATTGGACTCGATCTCGTCATCGAACCCGTAGGTTTGCTCGACCAGTGAGGCGCGCGTGATGACGCGATCCCGCCGCATCAGTAGCGCTTCAAGGATCAACGCCTCGCGGCGCCTCAGCAAGACCTGCTTGTCAGCCACGATGGCCTCGTTGCTGCCGACGCGCAGTTCGACGTTTCCGAACGACAGGCTCGAGGGGGCGGGCAGCCGAGGTCGCCGCAGGACGGCCCGCACCCTGGCGATGAATTCCTGTGGCTCGAAGGGCTTGCCGAGATAATCGTCCGCTCCATTGTTCAGCCCGTCGATCACATCTTCCTTGGCATCCCTGGCAGTCAGCATGATGATGGCCGGCCTGTCCGGCAATTGGCCCAACTCCGCGACGATAGCGAGCGCGTCGCCGTCCGGAAGCATCCGGTCGACGATCGCCAAATCGTACTTGAAGCCGCCGAGAGCCTGCTGGGCATCCGAAACGGATCCCACGATGTCGACAATGCCGTTCAATTGTCCGAGCAAACGGCCGACATAGGCTCTGATCTGCGGTTCGTCTTCGATCACGAGAGAGCGCATCGATCTTCCTTGGCATAACAAATCAATGGATCGGGATCGCTTCGTGCCCCACTCATCGGACGTGACGCGGGCACTTTCCTTACGGCAATCGGCCTCGCGAAAGCAAGCAGCGGAGGATCAGAGGTCCTGGGGCTCCCGGAACGGTGACGGTTCCAACTTCGTCGCAGGCAATCCTGGGGCAATGTTGGCGCGGTCATGCTGCCGCTCAGAACCACACTAGCCGACCCTGCCAAAAAAGCCCGGGGGTCAGAGGCCTCCGATGCATCAAGCTGTCCCAGTAAGTCTCCGCATGTCGAGGTATGGGGTTGCACGCAGAAGGTTGTTGGGCCGTTTGTTTGCCGTGCTCGGTGCCATCGGGGCGGCCTCCACTTCCGTGTCCGCCCAAACAGCGTTCACGTTGCCGGCCCCGCCGTTTGAATTGCCCATGGTGCCGTCGGTATCCGGCAACTGGACCGTCATCGTCGGCGTGGGAGGTGAATACAAACCGGACTTCGAGGGTTCAAGTCGCAGCATGTTCAGCCCGGTGCCGATTTTTTCCATCCGTCGTGCCGGCTCCGCCGAGCAGTTTCGCGGTCCACGTGACAGTGCGAGTATCGCATTCATCGATTTCGGTGATCTTCGCGCTGGCCCTGCCGGAAAGTTGGTGTCGTCAAGAAAGGCCAGCAGCTATTCCGAATTGAATGGCCTCGGTGACGTCAAGACCGCGTTCGAACTCGGAGGCTTCGTCGAATACTATCCGGTCGACTGGTTCCGTGCCCGCGTCGAGCTGCGCGAGGGCGTGATCGGCCACCATGGTACCGTTGCCGACTTCTCGGGAGATTTCATTGTGCCGGTGATTCAGCGGTTCACCTTTTCCGCCGGTCCGCGCTTCACCTGGGAAAGCACCCAGGCAACCGCACCCTATTTTGGCATCGACGCCATGCAGGCGATGGCTTCAGGGCTGCCGATGTTCAATGCCAAAGGTGGGGCGCATTCATACGGCGCCGGTGCGCAGGTGTCCTATCGGATCAATCCGCAATGGGAAGTCCATTCTTATGTCGAATACGAGCGGCTGCTTGGCGATGCAGCCAATAGCCCTATCGTGACCCTTCGAGGTTCGCCGAATCAAACCACGATCGGCATTGGCGCCTCCTATTCGTTCGACTTCAAGATACGATAGGCACGTCATGCGTCATAGCATTCCGTTCGCGAACTTCGCGACGCTTGTTGTTCTTGCTGTCAGCGTCAGCGGCTGCGCAACGTTCGCAACGGGCGAGACGAAATTGCAGGCGGTCAAGACCGTTGGCATCGTCTCGGCGGTCGGCGAGGAGATGAGCTTCGCGCGCGCTGGGCTGAACGGGCTGAACAACGCCACTCAAAGTTTTCCGATTCACTCCTGGGGCCTTGATGACCTGATCGTCCAGCAGGCTACTACGGCGTTGAGTGGACGCTTTCAAGTACAACCAGTCAGTTACAATCGGGCAGCATTTGCGGCGATCAAGGACTCGCCGATTGCAGCCGCCAACGTCGTTCTCGGCGATCCTTTCAAGAAGCTCGTTCAAACTGAAGTGTCTCCCCAGGGAATCGACGCCTACGTCGTCATCACCAAGGCTAAATCCAATTTCGGTGGCAGTGGCCGAAAGGTCGAAGGCATAGGTTTTATCGCCTACGGCACGTTGCTTTCCTCCTACAACCAGATCCACGCGCTCTACGAGATCAGGGTTTTCGATGGCAAGACACTCGAGGTCATCGAGAAACGAGCCGCCGCGCCTCTGGAAAATTCGGGAACGATGAACCTTACAGGCCCTAGCCAGCTGGTCGACGAGACATTCGCGCCAAACATCGGCGATCTCTCTCGAAATGACAAGCTGCATGGAGCTATCACGGACCTCATCGTACGCAGCCTCCCGTCGACCCTGAGCGACATGCACCTTGCGGATGTCCGTTAAAATCGAAACACTAACCTTGGAGCATATGGTGAATGTTGTGCGCACCTGCCTAACCCTGACGGTGTTCCTGCTGACCACGAGCGCCAGCTTTGCAGACGGGGTCCTCGGGACCTGGCTGCGGGATAATGGCAATGCGCAAGTCAAGTTTGAACGGTGTGGTGACGCCGTCTGCGGAAACATCGCGTGGTTGAAGCCCGGTTCGGATTCAAAAGCCAAAGTCGGGCAGCGTCTGTTCTTCGACATGCGGTCGGCTGGCGCCAATTCCTGGATCGGCAAAGCCGCCAGTCCAGATGACGGGTCAGTCTATTCAGGTAAAATGTCGATTGAAGGATCTACTCTCAGCACCTCCGGCTGCATCGTCGGTGGCCTGATTTGCAAGTCGGCGAATTGGACCAGAGTGCCTTAACAACTGGTTCCTCGGGGAAAAATTTGGCATCTGCATCGCGGCACCGACAACGATGTTGCGCCCGTGCATTGCACGACCTGTCGAAGCCAAGGGCCGAAGAAGTTCCCGAACATTTTCTAAGATTCAATCTAGTGGTGCTGCCGAATTCGCGCCTGTATCAGATGCTCGTCATCTAGGAGCTGTCCCGTGTTGAACATCCGGGTAAAACTCGCTTCGGTATTTCTCCTGGTCCTTGCCCCGCTGGCTGCTTCATTTGCGGTACACGTAGGCTCGGCGAACCGAACTGCGCCAATCTCGGCAGATCGCTCCGGCCGGTTGGGGAAATGCTTTCAAGTCCAGCACGAGCGGGTCGGATTTGTTCATCCCGAATCCGCTTGCTGGGCTCCTCGGGATATCACTGAAGATTCCGGAGTTTAAGTGATGCGCGAAGGTGCGCCCGCGAGCGTGCAAAATGTCAGAATTGCCAATGAACATGTCGTGAAATGTCTTCTAGGTTGAATACGAGGGTTCGAATCTCTGCACGCGCTCCAACGTTTTCGGTGATTTGGCTCGTCAAGTAGTTTCATTCTGACCAGCCGCAATCTCGTGGCGCAGCAGGCGGCCCCGGCGTTCCAAGGAGGCTGACCACTCAAACTTTCGTATCAGGCCTTGGACCGGCCGAGATCGACTGCCAGGAACCGATCGAGCATGGCGTTGACCTGGTCGGCGACCTCGATCGTGTTGAAATGTCCAGTGAGCATCGTTATGGTGGGTCGCGGCGGACGACAATAGCGTCGTGCCGGCCGGAACGTTCATTGCGTTCGGCTTTGGCGGCAACTATCTCATCATCATTCCCGCGCGCGAGACGGTGGTGGTTTCATTGGTCGATACGCGGTCGCCGTCGTTCAAGGCCGTATCAGGAGAAGCCTATAACGAGCCCCTAAGGATCGTCGTAGACGCGCTGGCGCGAACGCTTCCAGAGCGAGCTCTTGGCTTTGACTAAAACAGCTAGTCGATATCGACTCTAAGCAATCGCGCAAATTGCTGTCCGGCGTGCATATCCCGCTCGCCCATCCACCCCTGCGGATGGGCGCGTGGATAGGAGATCTTGATCATGTGAAGCCCATCGACCGGCACCCGCTTGACGAGCTCGGCATCAGTGTCGAACAGCCGTGCGAACAGTTCGGGCCCAAGAGCCGGACTATCGCGATAGCGGTTGAATGTCTCCTCGCTGTCGAAGAAAAGATCCACGGTGACCCAGAACGGACCGGCATTCTTGGAGCGGACATGACGGCAGACATCGCCAATCCTGGACATCTTCAGACCTTCTCGGGTTTCTCGGCGAGATCTGTCCACTCGGTGCGAACGAGTTCGAATCCGTCATGCGTATGCACAACGTGATTTAGGACGAACTCGTAAACCTGTCCGCGAGGGATCTCCGCCGGCGTGAATGGAAATGCGTAGCTCGGCATCTCGATGCCTTCGCGAAGCGGCGTGTGGAAGAAGTACGGATTGCAAGCCTTGGCCATGCGATTGGCAAGGTCCTGCGTCGGTGCCGTGACGACGAACATGACGCCGACGTCGCGCGGTGGCGGTGTGCCGGCCGGGACCGGCCGTCCAGACGTTCCGTTCCACCCGTAGAGCCGCAGCGACAGATCAAAGCGAACCGCTGCACCGAATGTCCTGGTAATCCGATCCGTCAGCACGCGTTGCATACGGTCGTGAAATTCATCGAGATTTGCCAGCACCTCCGGGTCCTCTATTCCGATCAGCATGATCGTTTGGAAGTCGCCGCTTCGCGCGCCTTCGAGCTTCATGGTGTAGGGCATGGGCTCCCATTTCGAGCCAGTCACGCGCGTAATGCGGTTATCGACCCACTGATAGTCGGCCCCGCTCACATCGAGAACTCCGCCCGGTTCCGTCAGACGAAACGGATCGCTATTTTCATAGAGGAGGTGTGCAGAGACGCTCTCTGGCGAGCACTGATTGCTGAGATCGAGAGGCTCCACGTCGAAAGCGTCCTCGCCAACGCGCACGAGCACTCCACCATGGCGCGGATTGACCGTACACTGTCCACCACACTCGGCGATCTTTGCGGCGTGCCATGCGGCGCCGGCACCGGCGCCCTTCATGAGCGGAATCGCAGCCAGAACGGCGGTGTCGGTGGTGCGGCCGCCGAGCACAATGCCGGCCCCGGCCGCGATTGCCGCCATATAAGGCTCGGGACCCATCAGTGCGACGATGTGCTCGCACGATTCAAGTGCACTGTCGGTTATCGGCTCCAGCGGCGGCAATGGCGTGATCTTGCCTTGTCGATTTCTCCGAGCGAGTTCGGCCGGAGTTTGTTCGCTGTAGAGGCAGGCGATCTTCGGGGTGATCCCGAGTTCGCCGGCCACCTCAATGGCGATATCCCGTGTCCAGTCCACGCCGGCGTCGGTGCCGCTGGTGCCGCACGTCCCGACCAGCAGAGGGATCCTAGCCCTGTTCGCTTCGCTTATCAGGATTTCCAGGTCATGCTTGATGGCTTCTCGATTCATCTTCGAGACGCCGCGGGCAAGATACGAGGGGCCGCTGTCAGTCGATCCGGAATCCACAGCAATCGCATGAGCGCCGCAGGCGATGCCATATTGGACGTGATGACGGTGGACGCCCCCGCCGAGCATTCCTGTCGGGACGATGATCTTGATCTCGCCCGGAAGACTGTCTCTGTCGGTCATATTATCGATCATCCTTTTCACGCCCAACATCCAGCGACCTCAGGTCTTCTCTCTCGGCGGGAGCCGTCCGATCGCCTCATGCGCGATATCCTCCAGCGAGCGGCCGCGGGTAAGCGGTCCGAAAATGCCGATCGAGAGCATCACCATCAGCATGCTGAGAGAGATGAAGACAAAGACGCCCGCCGTTCCAAAGTGCTGAAGGCAAAATGCAATCATGAAGCTGGTAAAGATGGTGGAGAGCCGACTGAAGGAATAGACGTAGCCGACGGCACGGGCGCGGATTGCTGTCGGATAGAGCTCAGCCTGATACGGATGGTAGGCAAACGACATCAGCGTATTCGCGCCGGTGATCAGGATGCCGAGCAGAATCAACAATTCGGGCCGGGATTGGAAGGCGAACAACAGGCCGAGAACGACCGTCACGCCGGACGCAACGACGATCTGCCACTTTCGCTCGAACCGGTCGGCGACGGTGAAACTCCACAAAAGCGGCCATAGCGGGAACGAGATCGCAATAGCAGCGGAATAGAGTAGGCTCTTGGCGATCGAATGCCCCTGGGCGGCGAGCAGCGCCGGCAGCCAGTTGGTGAAGCCATAGAATCCGGTGGTCTGGAAGAAGTTGAAGACCATCAGCATCACGGTGCGCGAGCGGTACGCCGGCTGCCAGATGTCGGTGAACGTCCCCTGACGGCCGATCTCGACGATATTGATTTGCGGCGCAGGGAGCGCACGTCCAAGTTCCGCTTCGATCTTCGTCTCGAGCGATCCGAGAATTCGTTTCGCCCCTTCGATGTCGCCCCGCTCGGCCAGCCATCGTGGCGATTCCGGCAGGCCCCTGCGTAGCCACCAGATCGCGATCGCGCCAGTGCTGCCGATCAGAACGAGCCAGCGCCACCCGGCGACATCCAGAGGATCGATGGGTATGAGCAGATAGGCAAGGAAGGCAAGCAGCGGGATTGCGAGATACGAGATGGAATGAACAATAGCCGCCGCTTTGCCACGGATATGTTTCGGTACGATTTCAATCAGGTAGGCGTCTATGGTTACGAGCTCGACGCCTAGTCCAACCCCTGCAAGCAAACGGCACGCGTAGATACCGAGGGCGGTCACCTGGAGTGCAATTGCCAGGGTCGCGATACTGTAGCCGACCAGCGCCCAGACAAATACAGGTCTGCGACCGAAGCGATCGGCCACCGACCCGAAGGCGGTCGCACCGATGAAAAGACCGAGAAATGTTGCGGCGGCGAAGGTCGCCTGGCCTGAAAGGCCGAAGACCGCCTTTTCCGCGTCGGCGAAAATGCCGTCGCGAACGAGACCAACGGGGACATAGGCGGTTTGTGCGAGGTCGTAGACCTCAAAGATCGCCGCGAGTGCAAGCAGGATGATCTGTCGCCAGATGGTGGGAGATTCAGGAAGGCGATCGATGCGGGCCCCGATGACCGCAGCGCACCGCGCGTCGCGCGGTACCGACGTGGTCGTACCGATCGCGGCTTCCGCGAGCGCCTGCATATCACCTTCCTCCCGATACGCGCACGTTCCCAAGGCGCGATGATGGTCGCATTTCTTTGAAGACAATCTTGCGGATTGTCAACAATCTCATATTGGTGTCGTCAATCTGTTGATTTCGAAGCTGAGTTGCCCTAGGTTGTCTCGAACGACTAAGCTTCGAGGTTGCGGAATTGTCATGAACGCAGCTGAAGGTCCGGGCCGCGCGCTGATCGATCAGACCGTATCGCAACTTGAGCATTTGATATTTGGCGGGGAGCTGAAGCCCGGCGACAAGTTGTCCGAACAGGCGCTGTCGTCGCGATTTGGGATCAGCCGCGGGCCGCTCCGCGAGGCCATCCGCAGCCTTGAGGGACGACGTCTCGTTGAACGCGTGCCCTTTGCCGGCGTGCGTGTCGTGCAATTGACGATCGACGACATCGACCAACTGCTGGTCACGCGAGAGGCGCTGGAAGGCATGGCGTGCCGCCAAGCGGCTGAAAACATGACTCTGCACGAGACGCGGCAGCTGCGCCAGTCGCTTGCCGAGCTTGAAAGGAAGTTTCGCGAAGAGGGCCCGAGCAGCGCCGGTGCGGCGGACTCCGATCTGCACATCCAGATCGCACGGGGTAGCCGGAACCGATGGCTGATCGATGCTATTTGCGGAGAGCTCTATCCGCTTTTGCGAATCTGCCGGTTTCAGAGCATGGTCGTCACGGCCAGTCAGAAGCATCGCGGCAGAGCGGTGCACCGCGAACACTGCGCGATCATCGAGGCGATCGAACAACGGGATCCGGACGCCGCTGAGCGTCTGATGCGCGCGCACCTTGTGGCATCACGCGAAAACCTCATGAAGTGGCTGCGCCGGCAGGATCGCGTTTCGCGGCCTCAGCGAATGTCCGTCCTCGGTGGCTGAGCCTAGGTGAGTCCCTCACGCTTTCTTGAGGCGTTTCCCGAACTTGGCGATGTCGCGCAACGTCTCGGGCGTTCTCGTAAATTGAACGCGGGACTTTGCGGGCGGCATTTTTTCGGGCAGCAACGCGGCTTAAGCTTGCAGGTGTCGCAGTCATCTTTGCTGGCGCGATAGAGCAGTGTTGCCCATCTCTCACCAGAGTAGGGTAGAGGTCAGCATTTTGCCGGCTGGGCAGACGTAGATATCGGGTTCCTGAGCGGTCTCGTGCTATCCCCGACCGATGACTGGGATTGAATGAGACCTCGTTGGATACTGAGCGCGATAAATTCAATCCACAAATGTCTGATGTCGAGGGACGAGTAGACCGAACACCAACATCAGCATCTCGTCAGCTGTTGAACATTGGACATTCAAGCGGATGCGCGCGACGTGAAGACCCAATTGCGATCAATCGGCCCGCAACTGGCCCAATGATGGCTTGGAATAAGAAACGTAAGTGTCTCCTAGCTGACGCGCATCAGCGGGGGTGGCGGGCCGAAGTTTCGACAGGATATAATTTCGCAAGCAAACAGGAAACTGGCGAAGCTGGTCTCCGCTGAGGGGCTCGAACGACCGCATCCGGCGCAAAGCGGCCGTTCAGACGCGAACAGCATCCAACGACGAGCGCGACTCATCCAGCCGAGCGACCGCCTGCTCGCCTTCCTTGAGGCACTGTAAGACGCCAGACTTTGCCGAATTGAACCAGGACGACCATCGCTCGATCGGCGGCAAGTCTGCGCAAAGAACGAGCTAGTCCCAAATGCATTCGGCATAGTTCGGCAGTCGGCATAGCCGGCAAAGCTGAAAAACATCGACCCGCGGCACTATCTGACCGATGTTCTCGAGCGCATCGTCTCTGGACGTACCAAGATCAATCAGATGCACATGCTGTTGCCGTGGACCGCGGCTTCCGCCGCAAGGCGCTCACCAGCAGTTCCGGCACCCACGAACAACGCTTCGATCTTCCGAAGCTTCTTGCGCAGCTGCGACTCGCTGGTCATTCTGATGCCCCGTTGCCCGCTCCGAACCGGGATCACCCCATCACCGCGTGCCTGTGGCGTCAATCATCCCGACCGCGCTATCCAGAGCATTCCGCGCAAGTCAACGCCCGGCACGGTGAGCCTCTCGTGACGCTCACGCCACAACGACATCAGTAACGCTCTTTCCACCGCACCACATCGGTTCGCGCCGACCCATGCCGGCAAGCCGAATGGCGACGTTGGTGCGCGGCCGTGGTGCCAGGGATTCCATGCCGCCATGCGGCTGAGACTATCGGCTTGGGCGCCGCTGCTCGACATCCGCAACTTAAACCATCGCTTGCTCCTGCCCATCCTACTGCATTGCTTCGACGATCAAGGCCGTCCACTGCTTGGACACCAAGGATCAGGCCGCGAGACCGAGGAGTTCCTGCGCAACGCCCAAGCCGACATTCCGGACGTCGTCGAGGCCATGCGCCAATACTGGATGCCGACCCGCTACGCTCACGCGCGCTGATAACTGCAGACGTGGTAGCTCACGCCGATTACGCTCTATCGTCGTTACTTTGCGTTGACCATCGGGAAAGGGTTGGGTTCGGCCCTAACTCATAGGCAGAGCCACGACTTCTCCCCTCCGATTGCACGCGCGTGCTCGGTCAGCACGTGGCTTACCAATCAGCCCGCTACCGGTCGATCGATCTGTACAGGCCTGCGGGTCTCAGTGCGAGAGCGCTCAAGCCCGCAGGCGATCCACTGTCATCGATACCGACATTCTTAGTCGACAGTCCTATACGCAATCAACGTTTGCGTTCCACAGTTCAACCGCACACTTGGACGGGGCGCAGGCGCCAACCATGTGCGGTGTGGAGACGTCGCTGAACCACATAGCAACTGCCGTTGTCATAGTATTCATCGTTGTAGGCATTCGGATAAGAGCCATACGGGTCATCGTAAGCGTAGTCGTCATAGTAACCGTATGGGAAGAAACCGAATCGCAAGCGGTGCCCGAAGTCGCGATCGCGGAAACCACGACCATCACGGTCGTGGTTTCCGCCGCCACGGAAACCATCATCCCGAAAGCCGCCGGCCATCCCGGTACGGAAGCGGCCGCCCTCGAAACCGCCACCGCGGAAGCCGCCGGCAAAGCCACCACCGTGGAAACCGCCACCACCAAAGCCACCGTGGCCACCGCCCATGCCGCCACCTCCGTGGCCACCGCCCCCGCCGCCACCACGCGCCAACGCCATTGTCGGCATAGCCAGGCCAACAGACGCGATCGCCAATAACGCTATAACCTTCTTGTGCATCATAACCATTCTCCGTCAGAGATATCGCTTCCAACCACGACGCATCTTGCAGGTGATACTCGTTTTGCAAAATCGCCACTGACGTTAGCGAATCCGGTCGCTCAACTCTGCGCGACCTACACCTCATTAAATTTAAAGTCAGGAAGGAGTTGTGCGCGGGTCGCAAGCAGCGCGTTCGAGCGAGTCCTTCGCTGCAGAAGTAACTTGATTTGGAGCCCCCTCACAGAAAACAGCCGCAAAACAATTTCGAACCTGAACAAAACTGAGAAGCGGTGATACGGCTATGCAGCTGTTCTGATCTTCTCGACCGGAAGGGCGACGCACGATAACTCACTCATCGTGAATTCGCATCACGCACCACTGATAGTGAAATCCGAGTCACGCACGACTGACTCGTGAAATACTTGATTTCTCGCGCCACACTAAGAAAAATAGGGCATCTACGTCGGGCTCACTCCTCAACCCAGAGCCAAGGTCAAACATGTCAAATAGAGATCAAACATGTCGAAACGGGTTCCTGACCATCTAGCCACCCTTCGCACAGGTCTGCTGGACCACCTCATCTACGCGGAGGTCGCTCCCGTCGAGGATCTCAGGCGATTCATGGAAGATATGTTTTCGCCGTCTGGGATTTCATGTCGCTGCTGAAGCGGCTGCAGCAAGACGTGACGTGTACGGAAGTGCCGTGGTTCCCTGCGGACAATGTGAGGGGGGTGCGCGCTTGATCAATGACATCGTGATTGGCGAGGAGACAGATGTCGATCCGGACGGCTCCTATGTCAGTCACCTCGATCTCTATCTCCGTGCCATGGCGGACGTCGGTGCCAGCACCCGCCAATTCGAGGCGTTTCGCTCACTGGCGCGAGTCGGGACGTCGGTCGAGGGTGGGTTGGTGCGGACCGGCGTGCCACCTCATGTCAGAGCCTTTGTCGCGCATACGATGACACTGGCCCAGTCGGGATCGACGGAAGAAGTCGTCGCGGCATTTTTTTTGCCGCGAGGACATCATCCCAGAGATGTTCAGCAGGCTGCAGAAAACGCTCCCTGGCATGAAGCACGACAAGGCTCGCTTGCGTCATTTCATCTACTACATCGAGCGGCATATAGAGCTCGATGGTGACAGTCATGGCCCAATGGGAAGGGAACTGCTTGACAAGCTGGTCGCGGACTCTCCGCAAAGGGACGAACGTGCCTTGCGCGCCGCCTGCAACAGCATCCAGACACGAATCGAACTTTGGAATGGCACGTTAGGCACCCTACGAGCCGCACGCGCCGCGTGAAGGCAGCATCCGACATGTAGGCCGCGCCCCGATGCGCAAACTTCGGTGGCTTCGGGACGAGCTAACAAAGCAAGGAAACAAACCCGCCGCCTCTCTGCGGATGGCGGCGGGCCTCGATCGATCACTTGGGTTGTTTACCAGTGGAGAGTCCGATGACCATGAATACGGAACGCCGGAAATTCATCGCAGGCGTTGGCGTGGCCGCCGCATCGACGGCCGTATCTGGAGGTGGCCAAGCACTTGCCCAAGGCAATCAACAGATTGGAGTCAAGGCGATGTCTTACCAAGCCAAAGCGATGCCATTTGATCCAAAATCCATTACTGGCATCTCGGAAAGGGTGCTCGTCAGCCACTACGAAAACAATTACGTCGGCGCAGTGAAGCGCCTTAACGCGATTGGTACACAGTTGGCTGAACTTGACTTCGCCAAAGCCGCCAATTTCGTGATCAACGGATTGAAGCGTGAAGAACTGATCGCCTCCAACTCGATGATTCTGCACGAAGTCTATTTCGACGGGCTCGGTGGCGGTACAAAGCCAAGTGGCGCGTTGGTGGAAGCTATCGCGCGTGATTTTGGCAGCTTGGAGCACTGGCGAACCCAGTTCGCAGCAATGGGCAAGGCGGAAGGTGGTGGTTCAGGCTGGGTGATCCTTGCGTACTCACCCCGCGACAAGCGCCTCGTTAACCAATGGGCGGCCGACCATACGACGACGCTCGCAGGAGGTCGTCCGGTTTTGGTGCTTGATATGTACGAGCACGCCTATCACATGGACTTCGGCGCCGCGGCAGCGCGTTACGTCGATGTCTACATGGAAGCCATTCGCTGGGATAACGCCGCAAAATTGTATGACCAATATAGCCAAGAGGCTTAAGACGCGAGGTAGGGCGCGTCACAAGTCACACCGGAAAGTAAAAGTAACACCCTTATGCCAATCGGCCAGGCGAAGCCGCCAGGCTTCGGCATGGCATGGTCCTCAGGGCGGAATCGCTGTATCGAATTGGCGTTGAAGTCTCGGTGCATTTTTTCACGCTTCGTGCAAGCTAGAGAGCACAGATCATGTCTGTGCGAGCAATCCTTCACGCGCTCTTGTGATGGTTGGCGCCTTCTCGCCCGCCTGCGCCATGACGCAGCAGGAGCTTGTAGCAAGCTTGCGGCCGTGCGTTATTCGCAAATCCGAGACATCAAACCCTCCGCAGACGTCTAGCGGGCCGAGATCGGACGGGGTCGGCACCAACGAGACCAAGCGCCAGACCGGCAAGTCCAAGTCCTGCGTCAAGGAGAGGGAAGCGCGTTTTTGCGGTCCTGTATCGAATGGCTCCAGAAATGTCAGATTTGATCCACTTAGAAACGCCCGCTTCTACGTCTGCCATGGTTTTGGCTCCAAGGGGCTGGTTTCATATCGCCACCCTAAAGGAACATCGTGGCGATGTATGGTCCGTTTAAGTAGATCCGATTTTAGCTTTTCGACGGTTGCTCACCGCCTCGACAGAGCTGCCGCCCCACCAGATGCCCCTGCTGAGCGCGCTATGACGTGATCGAGCTGGGATCGCTGACGGCGTGTCGTTTCAGCGTTGCGCCTGCGGCTTCCGAAGATTGGCGCAAAACCGCTCCAATTGCAGCAAATAGACCAAAGTCATTGCCAAGCGGACGCATACATTTCCATCGCACCCGGCTTTTTGCAAACGCAATTCCGTCAACAGACGACTTTGCGAAAGCATGAGGAGAGCGACCGCAGAGAGTGGTCGCGTTGCCGGGCTATTCGTGTCTTGCAAGATAGGAGCAATCCGTGGCCACACGCCCTACACTCACCACCGACAGCGGCATGCCAGTTTCCGACAACCAGAACAGCATCACGGCGGGGCCACGCGGCCCGGTGCTGATGCAGGACTTCGTTCTATTCGAGAAGCTTGCCCACCAGAACCGTGAGCGCATTCCCGAACGCGGCCAGCACGCCAAGGGCTCGGGTGCCTATGGCACCCTGACCATCACTCACGACATCTCGAAATACACCAAGGCCAAGGTGTTGCAGAAGGGCGTGAAAACCGAAGCTTTCCTGCGCTTCTCGACGGTGGCGGGCGAGCGTGGTGCCGCGGACGCAGAGCGTGACGTGCGCGGCTTCGCGCTGCGCTTCTATACCGCGGAAGGCAATTGGGACATGGTCGGCAACAATACGCCGATATTCTTCGTGCGTGATGCGCTGAAGTTCCCAGACTTCATCCACACGCAGAAGCGGCACCCGATGACCAACATGCGCTCGCCGACCGCGATGTGGGATTTCTGGTCGTTGTCGCCCGAGAGCCTGCACCAGGTGACCATCCTCATGTCGGATCGCGGCCTGCCGCAAAGTTATCGCAATATCAATGGCTTCGGCTCGCATACCTACTCGTTCATCAATGCCAGGAACGAACGCCACTGGGTCAAATTCCACTTCAAGACCATGCAGGGCATCAAGAACTGGACGAACGCCGAAGCCGCCGAGAAGGTCGCCTACGATCGCGAGACCCATCAGCGCGACCTGTTCGAATCGATCGAAAAGGGCGATTTCCCGCAGTGGAAATTCTCCGTCCAGATCATGCCGGAGAGCGATATCGGCAAGCATTGGTACAATCCGTTCGACCTTACCAAAGTTTGGCCGCACAAGGATTACCCGCTGATCGAGGTCGGCATCCTCGAGCTAAACCGCAATCCGCAGAATTATTTCGCCGAAGTCGAGCAGGCCGCGCTCTCGCCTGCCAATATCGTGCCCGGCATCGGCCACTCGCCGGACAAGATGCTGCAAGCGCGCATTTTCTCCTATGCCGACGCGCACCGCTATCGCGTCGGCGTCAATGCGGATCAGCTTCCCGTCAACAGGCCGCGCTGCCCCGTCCACACCTACAACGTCGATGGCACCATGCGGCTCGCAGGCAATCCGAATCCTGATGCCTATTACGAGCCGAACTCGTTCAACGGCCCGGTGCAGGACGAGCGCTTCCGCGAGCCGCCGCTGAAAATTTCCGGCGATGCCGACCGCTACAATCACCGCGACGGCAACGACGACTATCGTCAGCCCGGCGACCTTTTCCGGCTCATGACGGCCGCCCAGAAGGAGCAACTCTTCCAAAATTACAAGGCGGCGATGCAAGGCGTTCCGGCCGAGATCGTCAAGCGGCAGATCGCCCACTGCTACAGAGCCGATCCCGAATACGGCGCCGGCGTCGCGAAGGCGATGGGCATCGATTTCAAACCGCAGACTATTGCCGCGGAGTAGGCTCGCTCGCTCCGCCTGCCGCGGCGCTACTCGTGCCGTCGGCCATCCCCAAAGCCAACGGATCGTTCCCGGCGCAGACCTGATCGCGCCGGGCGGTCAACCTCACTCTGGAGTCAACGATGTCCAACCGGATTGCACCAAAACTCCTGGCGGAGTTCATCGGCACCTTCGCGTTAATATTCATCGGCGCCGGCGCCGGGGCCGTGGTCGGCGATGGTGTCGGCCTGCCCGGTCTCGCCGCGATTGCCTTCGCTCATGGTCTGACCGTCATGGTCTTCGCCTTCGCCTACGGCTCCGTGTCGGGCGGCCATTTTAACCCCTCCGTTACTGTGGGTGTGCTCGCCGCCGGCGCGATGCGTGTCGGCGAGGCGGCTGGTTACATCGTCAGTCAACTCATTGGCGGTATCGTCGGCGCGCTCTTGTTGCGGGCCGTGTTGGGCGGTGCGGAGACCGGCCTCGGTACGCCCGCGCTCGCGCACAACGTTGCTTTGGGCGCCACGACCCTCACGGTCACGGCCTGGGCCGGCTTCGTAATCGAGGCCGTCCTCGCCTTTTTCCTGGTTACTGTCGTGCTCGGCACCGCGGTGGCGGGCCGCGCCGGCATCCTCGCGCCGTTGGCGATCGGGATGACCCTGACCCTCAACATCATCATGGGTGGGGCGCTCACGGGCGCCGCCTTCAACCCGGCGCGGGCGCTTGGCCCGATGGTCGCGACCGGCAATTTCAGCGACGCTTGGCTGTACCTGACAGCGCCGATCGTCGGCGCCATCGTCGCTGCCATTCTGCACACGGGCCTCACCCGGCTCGTCCAGGAACGGATGCCTTCGGCCAGCGCCGCCGGGACGCCCGCCGAATGAGTCTCGTTTCGAGACGCGTGTTTCGAAGGATCGGAGGAAAATCGCGCCTGCTGCAGATCGGCAGCAGGCAGATCGGTACGTCCTTCGACGACGTCGTTCGCGAGCCGCGGCGCGCGGCACAAAGGGCGGCCTGGCGGTGCGTCCGATTGCGCGGCGTTCGCAACCCCGACCGCTTTAATCGAGACGGCGACGGTAGTAGCTCGGAGTTTCGCCGGTTAGCCTGTGAAACGCGGTGGTAAATGTGCTTGTATCGCTGAAGCCGACCTCAAGTGCAATCGCCGTGACCGACCGTTCGCGATTCGCCAATAGCCGCTTGGCCCGTTCGATTCGGCAGGTCGCGTGATATCGGTGCGGCGGCACGCCGAAAGAACGCTTGAATGAGCGGGAGAAATGATACTGACTGAGCCGCGCCAGCTCGGCCAGCGTGGCGAGCGGGATATCTTCGGCGACATGCTCCTCGATGTAGGCGGCCACCCGCTTCTGTTGCCAGGACGCAAGGCCGCCACGACTGACCGGCTCGTAGAGTTCCGTGTCACCGTTGATGCGAACGAGCTCATGCGTCAGCGCGATGCCGAGCGCTTCGGCGTATTGCCGATGCACCTTATCCGCGTTCTCGATCACCGACTTGAGCTTGAGAGCGGTTTGCCAGAGATCGCGATCGTAAAAGAACAGTCGCGGCTTGAATTCGATCTCATCAAACCGCAGCGCGGGATCGGCGAGAGGCCCACACGGATCGATGTAGAAGTAGGTTGTACGCGTCAATGCGCGCGGTCTCTGCCATCCGCGGAAGTCGTGCCCGGCCGGAACGAAAGTCAGCTTGTGCGTGAAATCGCGCAAGGTCGAGCGCGGTAGGCCTTCAACAAAGGTCTCACCGTCGTAGCGCTCCGCGACTTCTGCAGCAATGAGCAGGTGCCATGGAGCCCGGAATCCATACTCAAACGGCGTGTGCCGCACGATCTGGACCGTCTCCCCGCGAAAGCCTGACCAGGTCGTGGAACGGCGCTTGGCGATCTCCGGCGGGGAAATATTGACGAGCGGACGAGAGTCAAAATTCGGTTGCGGCCATGCCGACGGGTGCTCGGCGATCGGACGTCGAAGAGGTGGAAGGGCAGGGAGTTGATTCAAGGTCGATTCGGCGGAACTGGCCATTATTCGATCTCACTCGCTTTGATACCCGTCCAACCTCAGATGTTATTAGTAGGGCGGTCGCGACGCTCAACAAGATGTGGAGTCGGCCCCGCTCACGCCGAGTTGAGACTCGACCGTCACGATCAATTGAGTTTTGCGTGTTTCGCCCGCAATTTTCGGACGAAGCCGCGGAAAAGCCGCCGCGCGCGAATTCCCACAAGACCAAGGCGTCGAGACCTTGGTGTGATGCGATGGAGAATTGACGCAAGAAAGAGGCGCGATGCCGCACAGGATTTGCGCAAGATCAGGGCCAATCGCAGCAAGACGGCCAAAGTCGTTTTCAAGATCGTCCATAGTTCCAGAGTGATTAGGACTATCTGCGCGCGCCGATAGCGCCTGCTCCCATCAAAGAGACCGATCGCGTCGACATGACGCACAGCGTGAGACCTAAAGGAGATTGCAGATGCCTTCCAACTCCAATCGCGGCGTGGTTTACCTCAAGCCCGGCAGCGTCGAAGTTCAGAACATCGACTTTCCGACCTTCCGCAATCCGGCAGGCAAGACAATCGATCACGGCGTCATTCTGAAGGTCGTCACGACAAATATCTGCGGCTCCGATCAGCACATGGTGCGCGGCCGCACGACAGCGCCGGCGGGCATGGTGCTCGGACACGAGATCACTGGCGAAGTAATCGAGAAAGGCCGCGACGTAGAATATCTCGAGATCGGCGACCTGGTATCGGTTCCTTTCAACGTTGCATGCGGACGGTGCCGGACCTGTCGAGAGGGCGACACCGGAGTCTGCCTTCACGTCAACTCCGACCGTGCTGGCGGCGCCTACGGATATGTCGATATGGGCGGATGGATCGGCGGGCAGGCCGACTACGTCATGGTGCCCTATGCCGACTTCAATCTGCTGAAGTTTCCGGACAAAGC